>ERZ808051.535-NODE-535-length-39598-cov-5.292427_pt1 | contig 39598 bp, 25 predicted proteins | sample MGYA00380199_ERZ808051 | MGnify/ENA primary metagenome ERZ808051 (study PRJEB31490, sample SAMN06133391) | mouse gut metagenome | isolation source: J11 | host: mice | place: China: Chengdu | collected 2015-05 ...
ATCGATGCCTGCCATACGCCATAATAGGAATCGTTATAAATTGCACGCCCGGCTGCTGCAAATTTTCATGAAAGAAGCAAGTCTGACCCGGCGGAGCGCCTTGTCAGGCGCGGGCCTTCCTGCTGCGAACCCTGTCGGAGGTCTTAAGGCATCTTACTGCGTTCAGCACCGCAATTACCATGACTCCCACATCCGCAAAAATGGCAAGCCACATATTGGCGATGCCTGCCGCGCCCAAAATAAGGCACACAGCCTTCACCGCAAGGGCAAAAACAATATTTTCGTAAACAATCCGCAGACATTTCCGGGAAATACGCATTGCCAGGGCCAGCTTCATGGGATTGTCATCCATGAGCACAATATCCGCCGCCTCGATCGCCGCGTCCGAGCCCAGCGCCCCCATTGCCACACCGATATCCGCTCTGGATAGCACCGGCGCGTCATTGATGCCGTCTCCCACAAAGGCGAGCTTTTCTTTTGCACCTTTCTGCGCAAGAAGCTGCTCCACGGCTTCCACCTTATCGCCGGGCAGAAGCTCGCTGCGTACCTCATCCAGCCCAAGCTCACCTGCCACATGGTCCGCCACCGCCTTGCTGTCGCCAGTGAGCATCACCGTTTTTTTCACGCCTGACGCCTTCAGCGCCGCCACCGCCTCTGCGGACTGCTCCTTCACCACATCGGAAATCAGGATATAGCCCGCGTATTCATTGTCAACCGCCACATGAACCACGGTTCCCACATCAGAGCTTTCCCCGCAGGCAAGCCCCAGCCTTTTCATAAGCTTACCATTGCCCGCCGCCGCCTGAACGCCGTCAACCTTTGCCGTCACGCCGTTTCCGCTGATCTCCTCTATATCGGAAACCCTGGCTTTCACGATTTCCCCGCCGTATGCCTCCTTCAGGCTCCGGCTGATGGGGTGGGAGGAATAGCTTTCGGCATATGCCGCATATTCCAGCAGCCTTCGCTGCGCATCCTCCCCATGCTTTTCCCTGAACGCCCCGGACGGACAGGTGCCCGTTACCTGAAATACGCCTTGCGTCAGGGTTCCTGTCTTATCAAAGACCACGTACCTTGTCTGTGCAAGAGCCTCCAGAAAATTGGAGCCCTTCACAAGAATGCCGCATGCCGACGCCCCTCCGATTCCCCCGAAAAAGCTTAAGGGTATGGAGATAACCAGGGCGCAGGGACAGCTGATAACGAGAAAGGTCAGCGCGCGGAATATCCATGTGCCCCAGTCTGCAGGATTTCCCATTGCCAGATTCACAATTGACGGAAGGACCGCCAGCGCCAGGGCGCTGTAGCACACCGCCGGAGTATAATATCTGGCAAACTTGGTGATAAAGTTCTCGGTTCGCGCTTTTTTCATGCTTGAATTTTCTACCAGGTCCAGAATTTTGGAGACAGTGGACTGCCCAAACTCCTTAGTGGTGCGAATTCTTAACAGCCCTGAAAGGTTTACACAGCCGCTGATAACCTCATCCTTGACAGACACCTCTCTGGGGACGCTCTCCCCTGTCAGGGCGCTGGTGTTCAGACTGGATGCGCCCTCCTCCACTATGCCGTCGATGGGCACCTTTTCGCCCGGCTGTACCACGATGACTGTGCCCACCTCCACATCGTCTGGGTCTACCTGCTCCAGATTGCCGCTCTCGTCCTCTATGTTGGCATAATCCGGGCGAATGTCCATAAGGGCGGAAATGTTTCTACGGCTTTTACCCACGGCAACCGCCTGAAACAGCTCGCCAACCTGGTAGAAAAGCATTACCGCCACTCCCTCCGCAAATTCGCCCTCTCCGCCGGCCGCCTCCTGGTACACTCCCAGCACCATGGCTCCTGCCGTAGCCACCGCCATCAGAAAATTCTCGTCAAAAACCTCCCCGTGGGCAATGCCCAGCGCCGCCTTGCGCAAAATGTCATAACCGATGACAAAATAGGGAATCAAGTACAACGCGCACCTGAGATACCCCTTCGCAGGCACAAAATGCAGTACCGCCATTAAAACCGCCGCGATAATTATTCGGTATAAAACTTTTTTCTGTTTTTTTGTCATATGGGCCTCCCGCTAATCTAAAAAGATCTCACAGTCGTCCTCAACCTTTTTGCATGCCTTCAGAACATTTTGCATAACGCTCTTTTCGTCAGCGCCCTCCGCAAACTCCACCTTCATTTTCTGGGTCATAAAGCTCACCGTTGCCTCGTCCACCCCCTGGACCTTCTTTGCCGCTTCCTCCATCTTCAGAGCACAATTCGCACAATCCACTTCAATTTTGTAGGTTTTTTTCATCTTCGTTTCCCTTCCCTCTTTTTTCTTCATGTTACCCCAAGCCATAAGAATTTTGCAGCCTTTGCAGCCTTATGAAATAATTGGGTACATTGATTTTACGTTTAAACATATGAGCTGTTGTTCATATGTTTATATTAGCATACCCCTTTATTGATGTCAATACCTTTTTAAATCAAATGGCCCGCGGTATGGGCGGAAATAATATGTCTACGGCTGCGCTTTCGGAAAATCGCGTGCAGATCAATCTGCACGCGACCGTAAATTTTCGTAAGGGTTCTCCCGGACCAATACCTTTATTCCTTTATTTTAGCGTACCTTCCTCGGACTGGCTGCTCTCCGCATGCTGCGCCGGCTGCTCCGGTATCTCCAGCGGACGGCTCCCGCGGATTTCAATGACCGGTCCTCCGGTTCCCTCAATATATTCTCTGGTGATGGTCACCTGTCCGATATTGTCATCCTTGGGAATCTCGTACATAATATCCAGCATAAATTCTTCAATGATAGAGCGCAGCGCCCTTGCTCCTGTATCGCGCTCCATTGCCTTTTCCGCGATTGCCTCCAGCGCGCCGTCCGTAAAGTTCAGGCGCACCTCGTCCAACTCCAAAAGCTTCTGATACTGCTTCAAAATGGCATTTTTAGGCTCCTTGAGAACCTGAACCATCATGTCCCTTGTAAGTCCCTCCAGCGTAAATATGATGGGCAGGCGCCCGATAAACTCCGGAATCATGCCAAATTTCCTGATATCCTCCACCGTTACCCTGGAAAGAATATTTTTGTCCTTGTCATACTTATCCTTCAGCTCGGAGTTAAAGCCGATGGACGCGGTCTTGGTAAGTCGTTCCTTGATTATGGTATCCAGGTCCGGAAAAGCGCCACCGCAGATAAAGAGGATATTGCGGGTGTTTACCGTGGCAAGAGGCACCATGGCATTTTTACTGTTCGCCCCCACGGGCACCTCCACCTCCGCGCCCTCCAAAAGCTTCAGCATACCCTGCTGGACGCTCTCGCCGCTGACATCACGGGAATTGTTGTTCTTTTTCTTGGCGATCTTGTCGATCTCGTCAATAAAGACGATGCCCTGCTCCGCTTTTTCCACATCATTGTCCGCAGCCGCAAGAAGCTTTGAGATCACGGATTCAATATCGTCGCCTATATAGCCCGCCTCTGTCAGCGAGGTAGCGTCGGCAATGGCAAGCGGCACATCCAGAAGCCTTGCCAGCGTTTTTACCAGATATGTCTTGCCGCAGCCGGTAGGCCCGATCATGAGCATATTGGATTTTTCGATTTCAATGTTGTCCATGGTGTTGGTGGCGACACGCTTATAATGGTTGTACACGGCAACGGATATCACCTTCTTTGCGTGCTCCTGCCCTACCACATACTCGTCAAGGCTGGCCTTGATCTTGTGGGGAGCAGGAATTTTGCGGATATCCAGCGCCGGCTCCGGATTTTCCTTTTTCTTCTTCCTTTTGAGCTTCTGTTTGTTGGGAATGCCCCCGTCTCCCTGAAGGTCCGCAAGGTTTACAAAGCTGATGTTGGGAAATCCCTGCTTTGTGAGATGATCCAGTTCCTCCTGCAGCTGGGAATTATTCAATACTCCCTGATAATCAAACTGGCTGACGGTCTCCATGGTCTTGTGCATACAGTCGCCGCAAATACAAATATTGTTGGGCAGCTTAAACATTTTCCCTGCCCTGCTCTCCGGCCTGCGGCAGATAAAGCATACATCCTCATACTCATTGTTGTCGCTTTTTCCCGCCTTCTTGGCACTGGAAGCATCCTGACGTTCTTCCGTGGGCTTTTCTCCCTCCAGATCCTTATTTTCTTTATTTTCATCATAGATATCGGACATATTTACCTCCATTATAGCTCCTGCTGACAGGAGCCTGTTCCGCTCCCTGCACTTCTGCGCCCTGGGTGCGTTCCCATACAGGGACCGTTGTCAAAATTCACGGCAGGCAAGCCATTACAAATAACATATCATATATTTCAGGGCAAGGCAACAGAAAATCCCGGACAGGTCTGTAAGACAGCCCCATTCGGGATTTTATTTGCAAAGCAGAAATTATTCTTAAGGTTTTTTCCCAAGCGTTACGTCCAGATCATAGGCGACGTACTCGCCGTTTTCAAGCCTTTTTATGGAGATTGTAATGGTATCGCCCGCAGCATGGTACTCCATTTCCTTCTGCAGCTCCGTTCTGGACGTTACCTTCACGCCGTCGATCTTAACCACCACATCCCGCTGTATCATACCTGCCTTCTCCGCGGCGCCGCCTTCCTGTACCCTGGCTATATAGACGCCCTGGGGCATATTGTACAGCTCCATGATCTCCTGGGGAACCTCCTGCGCCATCATTTCAATACCCAGATAGCCCTTATCGCTCTCCGGCACCTTAACTCTGGTCTGGCGCGCCATCAGCTCGGCAATTATGGGGCTGGCGGAGCTGATCGGAATGGCGAAGCCCACATTGTCAACCTTGCTGCCGCCGATCTTACTGGAGATGATGCCGATGACCTCGCCCTTGACATTCAGGAGAGCGCCGCCGGAATTACCCTGGTTGACTGCCGCATCCGTCTGGATAAATGTGCCCACAGTTCCGTCATCCATGGTCATTTCACGGTTCAGGGCGCTGATGCAGCCCGTGGTTACCGACTGCCCGTAGCCCAGGGCATTGCCGATGATAATGACGGGATTTCCCATCTTCAGGGTACTGCTGTCACCCAGAGTCGCAATGGAGATGGATTCCTTTGTCTCGGTAGAAAGATCCTTGAGATTTACCGCGATGACAGCCAGATCCATATCGGAGTCAAGACCCTTGATGCTGGCCTTGGCTGTGCTGCCGTCGCTGAAGGTCACCTGCAGGTCGTCCGCTCCTTCCACCACATGATTGTTTGAAACGATAAGAAGCTCGCTGTCGTTCTCCGCAACGATTATGCCGGTGCCGCCGCCCTGCTGCTGTTGGCTGTAGGTCTGTCCCCAAAGACTGGTGCCGGTAACGGTGTAGGTATTCAAGATGGTCACCATGGCCGGCATCACATTTTCCACCACATCCGACGCGTCATTAGTTACATATGTGAGCTGGCTGGGCTGATTCAGCGCCACATTGTTGCCCAGCGCGGCATTGAACGCCGGCTCCTGCGGCTGAGGATTCTGAGCCTCCTGGTTCTCCGCGGGAAAAAGACGGTCCGCGCCAAGCTTAACGGCATAGAAGCCTGCTCCGGCAAACAGCCCGAAGCATAAACCCACGCCTGCGCTGAAAGCAACCTTGCGGAAACCCGTCATTGGCTTTTTAGGTTTCTTTTCCTTCTTCTTGTTTTGGGCCTCCGCGGTGAAAACGGCGCTTCCGGCGGGATATGCCGTATAATCAAAATAAGAGCTTGCATTTACGTTTCCGTCAGCGTTTATGCCGTTTGAAGCGGTACTGCCCGCGCTGCCGTTCTCATTGCTCATGCCATTGTATACATTGCCGTTCACGGTGCCGCCGGGATTACTGTTTAAATAAGCGTTCCCGCTGCCGTTTGCACAGGCGTTCGCATCACTGCTTATGCGGCCGTCCGCATTATTGTACGCACTGCTGCCTTCGCTGCCGTTTGCGTAATTGTTTAAATTATTATTCCCGTCGCCTCCGCCGGGATTGCTGTTGTTGTAAGAGCTTGCATAAATATCGTTCTCGTACATAAGATTACCTCCTCTTATATGAATCTTTTAAAGGATTGATGCTGGTTTGTTTCTCTTTATGTACTTTAGTATAGCTTTGATTTGTGACTAAATTGTGATTAAAATTTGAAGAAATTTTGTAATTTGTCCGCAGGCTATTCCACCGTGACCGACTTTGCCAGATTCCGGGGCTTATCCACATCGCAGCCCCTGCCCACCGCCACATAATAGGCAAAAAGCTGCAGTGGAACGATTGCAAGCGAGTTTGCAAAGCAGGGATTTGTCTGGGGAATGTACACCACATAGTCGGACGCCTTCTCTATCTCCCGGTTTTCCTCGTTTGTCACCGCCATCACAAATGCGCCCCGGGCCTTTACCTCCACGATGTTGCTGACAGTCTTCTGATAAAGCTCTCTCTGTGTGGACAAGGCCACAACCAGGGTGCCCTCCTCGATCAGGGATATGGTTCCGTGTTTTAATTCTCCCGCCGCATATGCCTCGGAGTGTATATAGGATATCTCCTTCAGCTTCAGGGAGCCCTCCAGGGAAATGGCATAATCGATTCCCCTTCCTATAAAGAAAATGTCCCTTGCGCCCAGATAGCGGTTTGCAAAGTGCTGTATCTTCTCCTTTTGCCCCAGCAAAAGCTCGATCTGATTGGGCAGGCATTTCAGGTCGGCAAGAAGCTCCTCAAACTGTTCCGCACCGATCTGCCCCTTCACCCTGGCAAATTTCATGGCAAGCATATAAAGCGCAACAAGCTGCGCGCTGTAGGCCTTGGTGGTAGCCACCGCGATCTCCGGTCCCGCCCAGGTATAAAGGCAGGCGTCCGCCTCTCTGGCAATGGAGCTGCCCACCACATTGACGATCGCCAGCACCTTAAAGCCCCTGGTCTTGGACTCCCGCAGCGCCGCAAGCGTATCGGCTGTCTCGCCGGACTGGCTGATGACAATGACCATGCTCCCTTCCTCCAAAATGGGATTGCGGTAGCGGAATTCGCTTGCCACATCCACCTCCACCGGAATTCTCGCCAGTCCCTCCAGCACATATTTCCCGGTGACTCCGGCGTGATAAGCGGAGCCGCAGGCCACAATATGAATCTTTTTGACGGCGCGGAGCTCCTCGTCCGTCATGTTCAGTTCTTCTATTACAATATCGCTTACAGTGTCCTGAGCGGAATGATTTGCGGCGCTGTCTCCCGCGGAGAGTGCCGCCCTGCCGCTTCGGATGCGGGGAGAGATGGTGTCCGTGATGGTCTTGGGCTGTTCGTACATCTCCTTCAGCATGAAATGCTCATAGCCGCCCTTTTCTGCCGCGTCAGCGTCCCAGTCGATCGTCACGGATTCCTTGGTCAGCTCCTCCTCGTCAACGGAGAAGAACTTCAGCCCGTCTGCCCGCAGCGCGGCTACCTCCTGATTGTCCATATAATAAATGTTCCTGGTATACTTGAGTATGGCGGGCACATCGGATGCAATAAAACAGCCGTTTTCGTTCTGGCCCACAATCAAGGGACTGTCTTTTCTTGCCGCGTAGATCTCATTGGGATGGTCCGCAAACATGATTCCCAGCGCATAAGAGCCCTCCACCCGGTGAAGCACCTTTGTGATGGCCTGTAACGGATTACCGTTATAATAATAGTCCAGAAGATGTGCCAGCACCTCCGTATCCGTCTCCGAGGCAAAGGTATAGCCCTTGCCGGCAAGCTTATTTTTTAATGTTATGTAATTTTCGATAATTCCGTTGTGGACCACCGCGATGGTTCCCTCTCCGTTGATATGGGGATGGGCATTCTGGTCGCTGGGCGCACCGTGGGTCGCCCACCTGGTATGGCCGATTCCCGCCGTTCCGGGCATGGTCTCCCCGCCCTTGGTCAGATTTTCCAGGACCTTCAGCCTCCCCATCGCCTTCCGGGTCTGAATGCCATGCCCGTTAAACACGGCAAGTCCCGCGGAATCATAGCCCCGGTATTCCAGCCTTGCCAGCCCGTCTAAAACAATAGGGGCCGCCTGTTCTTTTCCGATATATCCCACAATACCACACATAAAATGTCCTCCTGATTATAAAATCGCCGTTCCAAAGCGCTGAAGCCTCCGCGCTACCGTATCCAGTATTCCCTGTTGGATGTGAGCCCGAGCACCCATCTGCGGGGCAGGGACGCATAGTGCTTTCCCAAAAGAAAACCCGTGTACTTAAAACAACATTGTACACAAAAACCGGGGAATTTGTAAAGCCTTTTCTTTTCTTTTAAGTATCCCCATGCAGAGCAGACCAGCCTTTTGCCCTCCGATTCGGAACGGGTATCCTCAAAGACCTCCGGATGGGCTGCATGGGACACTCCAAGGTCAAAATTTCTGCGCAGCTGCTGCATATTGGTAAAATTATGGGCGTGGACCACCTGTGCCTGGGCCTCATAGGCGATTTTGCCGCCCGCCCTGATCAGCCCCGCCGCATAAATCATATCCTCATTAAAGATAGTATGAGGGATAAAGCCTCCCAATTCCTCATAGACATCCCTTCGGTATGCCGCGCATACGTTGGAGCAGAAAAAGGTCTTGATTCCCAATGTGTCCATATCCGCGGCAGACTTAAGGCAGGATTTCCCGGGATAATTAAAGCGCCTGGAGATTCGTTCCAATTCGGAGGAGCCTTCCCCGGGAAGCTGCCTTGCATACGCCGCCCCCACATCGCCCGACAGCCTCTCCGTCAGCTTTTCCAGAAGATATTTATCCACGGGCATGGCATCCTGTGTCATGCACACAAAAATATCCCCGTCGGAATGCTCCACTCCCCTGCGCCTTGTGCCTCCGTGGTCAAACTCCCTCTTGGACAGATGATATACCTCCGCATTGGGATACCGCGGGGCAAATTCCGTGCCCTGCACAAGATCGTCAAAATATTTTTTTTCCGTGTTCATCAGTATGATCCGGTTCACAGGCAGCGTCTGCGCCTCCAGGGCGTCAAGCTGAGCGAACAGCTCCCGCCCCGGCTTGTAAACCGGAATAATTACATCTATTTTCAAGCTTGTACCCTCTCATCATACCATTTTAAAGGGGAGCCTTACAGCCCCCCTTTTGAATTACTTCTTTTTATTGAGGTATGGCGCCGTCTCCTCGGCAATGATGCTGCTGATCTCCTTGACTCTGTCGGTTACGGCATAGTCCTCGTCGTCAAACAGGAACTGGTGCAGCCAGACAACATTCTCCTCCAAAGAGGTAGGGATAACAGAGCTTCCCACTGTCATTCCCCTTATCTGATCGATGTTCTCCACAGCGCGCTTTTTCTCCTCGGGGAAACCGCCTTCCTCCACAATGCTGTACTTTGAAATATTGGAAAGAAGCGTGAGAATCTGATCGTTGCTGATATTGGTATAAATCATTTTTTCTTCCATACAGCTTAAAAATATTTTGGTAAGGGTAGCCAGATCCGTATTTTTCGCCTCTTTTTCAATGGCCTTCAGAACCTCTCTCTGGCGGGACGTGCGCTTAAAGTCATCGCCGCCGCCATAGCGGATACGGCAGTACGCCGTCGCCTGAAGACCGTCCAGCTTCTGATAGCCCGTCTGCGTGACAGGTGTATATTCGCACTTTAAAACCTTTGCCACATCCATCTGATAGTTATTGATATGCAAAAGCTCTGTCTCATCCACGTCCAGCCACACGCCGCCGAGACCGTCCACTACCGTCCTCAACCCCTTGTAACCCACGGTGACAAAGGTCTGCAGGTCCATATCCAGATTCATGTTAAGCATTTTCAGCGCCTGCTCCGCGCCGCCATAGGAATATGCCGCATTACATTTCCGGAAAACGTCGTCGCTTAAGTCATCCGGAGTATTATTACTCTTTATTTGTTTTTCTTTTTTGTTGTTATAATAGATGCCCAGATCCCCCAGATCCAGCAGGGTGTCGCGGTAAACGCTTACCAGCTTGATGTCGCCCGTGTCAAGATTGATGCTGGCAATCATCATACTGTCGCTGCGGCTGCCCTTGTACAGCTGATCGTCCGTCTTTGCGTCCACGCCGAACAGCGCCACATTCATATAGCCCAGCATGGGGCTTTCCCCCTCATCCTTCCCCTTCTGGATATCATCGCTGACAAAAAGCGAGCCCGGATTGTCGGGGAGCACCACTCTGCTGGGTCCTTGGGACGGTACCCGCATCACCATCCACAATACTGCCAGCATAATCAAAATCAGACAAATTTCCACCGCAAAAATGATGATCTTTCTCTTTTTCCTTGTCTCTAGCTGTTTTGCATTTCTTGTTCCTGCCGTTTCCATAACATTTTCTCCTTGTAAATATAATTTCCGTCTCCGCACTCACGCGCGGTAGCGTTTTTTCATGATGTTGTCATCATAACCCTCCTGTCCGGGCCAAACATAATCCGCAGGCTGGCTAATATGCGTTTTTGTTAATAAAGCCCGTAAAAAAGGTCATTAGTATAATTTTTATATCAAGCCCCAGACTCCAGTTCTCGATATAATAAATATCATATTCAATCCTTTTCCTGATGGAGGTATTTCCTCTAAGCCCATTCACCTGTGCCCATCCCGTAAGCCCCGGCCTTACCTGATGCTTTACCATGTAGCGGGGAATTTCCTCTCTGAACTTTTCCACAAAGAGAGGTCTCTCCGGTCTTGGCCCTACCAGGCTCATATCACCCTTCAGGATATTAAAGAGCTGCGGAAGTTCGTCCAGGCTGGTCTTTCTCAAAAATTTCCCCACGCTTGTTACCCGCGGGTCGTTTTTGATGGTCCACGCCTTTTTCTCCTCTCCGGGAGACTGCTGCTCCATGCTTCGGAATTTATACATATAAAAGGACTTATTGTGCAGACCAACTCTTTCCTGCTTAAAGATAACGGGGCCGGGACTTGTCAGCTTGACCAATGCCGCGGCGATCAGCATGATCGGCGAGGTAATCAATATCCCTATCAGGGAGCCTGCGATGTCCGTTACCCTCTTTATCATGATGTTGCCGGTATTTGTCAGCGGGACATACCGGATGTTGATAACGGGCAGCCCCATCAGGTCCTCCGTATAGGGCTTGCCGGGAATCAGGCTGTTGTAATCCGGGATGAACTTTGTGTGGACGCCCGATTTCTCACAGACGGCAACAATGCTTTCCAGGAAATCGTAATCGTTCAGCGAAAGAGTTATGGCAATTTCATCCAGCTTGTTCTCCGGAAGTATCACCTCAAGATTATCCAGGCGGCCCAAAACCTTAACTCCCTTATACATGGTTCCTGCCGGAATGTGGTCGTCCAGTATCCCGCACACCACATATCCCCACTGGGGATAGTCGTTGAGGCGGTCGATATATTCCTCCGCCGCCCGGGAATAACCCACCAGCAAAATATGCTTCAGGTTATAACCCTTACTCCTGATTGTGTTGAGACCCTTTCGCAGGGCAAGTCGAAAGCATGAGGTAAAAAAAACATTGAATACGTAAAAATATGCCATTACGGAACGGGAAAAATTGAATACCCTCACTATCATGTACAGGGCAACAATCAGCGTCACAATTCCAATGGTATTCGCTTTCAGGATACCGTAAATCTCAAAACGGCGGCGCACCGTCCTCTTGGGCGCGTACACGCTGCAGAAGTAATAAAGCAGCGCATAAATGGGTACTATAAATATCAACAGCAGTACATAATCGTTGACAGGAAGCACACCGGGACCCGGACCGGCATTAAAAATATAAAATTTTACAAAATATGCCGACATAAAAGACGCTGCCGTAATGGCAGCATCGATAATTACCATCAATCGGTTGAAAACTTTCTGATTATCTTTTATCATAAGCGCCACCTGACATTCACGTTACGGTATTATTATAAAAAAAACAATTTAGGAATTTATGAAGATGTTTCTTAATATTTCTTAAGAATCCGAAGGGTATTGGCATAAAGCTGCCATTGTATGGAAAAATAATTACCCAGATTTTTGGCGCAAAAGCGGATTTTACGGGCTTTTCCCTCCTTGGAGAAGGAACGCTTCAGACCTTTTGCCAATCCTTTTAAATAGCAGATTCCCAGCCCTTTTCTGACAAAAAAGATATATTTTAACAGAAAACCCACAATTAAGAAGGGTAAATTTAAAATAATCTGCAAAAAGGGCATATTTTTTGCAATGCAATAGACGTTGTTTGCCGCCGCCAGCCCGGTCTTCCACCGGTTATAGCGGGAGCCGCTGGACGCGCTGCCGTAATGCACCACCTCCGCTTTGGGTTCATAATAATTCTGATAGCCGTAAATTGCCGCACGGTAGCCTATATCCAGATCCTCCAGATAGGCAAAATGATTCTCGTCAAAGTACCCTATTTTTTCAAACACGCTGCTGCGGTAGATTGCAGCGCCTCCGCACGCCGAAAAAATCCTGCAGCTCTGCCCGTACCCGGCTGCGGGTCTTCCCTTGCCGCGGGAATACGCCCATCCCAGAACGCAGTACCTGTCCCCGGCGCCGTCCAGCAGCTCCGGCCTGTCCCACATGAGCATTTTAGCGCTGACAGAAAAAGCGTTTTTTTTCTGCTCTATGGCGTTGTACAGGGACGTTACAAACCGGGGGGCTACCTTCGTATCATTGTTCAGAAGAATCACATAGGGTGTCCCGGCTGCGCGAATCCCCACATTTACCGCGTGGCAGAAGCCTGTATTTTGGGGCAGGGCAATTACCGAGACCTGGGGAAAACGTTCCTCCACCCGCTCCCTGCTCCCGTCCTCAGAACCGTTGTCAACCATAATGACCCGGTATTCGGGCGTGCCTGCTTCCTGGCAAAACAGGGACAGCAGGCATTCCTCTATAAATTTTATGCCGTTATAGTTTGGTATAACAACTGTTATTTTTTGTTCAACAGCCGTTTTTTCTTGAGAATGCTCTGCCTGCTTCCCCATTTGATTGATTTCCATATTTTCTTCCGTACAATTTATTTGATGCCGTATATTTTGCTGTGATTGACTATTTGGCTGAATTTCCGGCACATTTTTTATTTCTCTGTTCTGCTTTTCCATCTGCTCACAATCGCTTTTGATCTTAAATATTTATTTGAGTGGCTTATGTTTTGTGGTCTTCTTAATTAAATGCTTTGATTTTAGGGCTTTTATTTTGGTTCCTGATTATATTTTTAATTATATCTCAACAATCCTCTCCGGAAGGTACAGCAGCTTAAAGCCCTGCCGTCTCAGCTCACCGCACACCCTAAGGCTCAGAGCAATGTAATCCGTATTTTCCGGAAGGGTGGATGCGTCAAATATTTCCGAGCCGGGCAGGGTGGCATACGGCACTCCTGTGAGCCGCTCGAAGCTTTCCCGCAGAGACTGCGCCACCTCCAGATTACGGATATCCAGCGCCTCCGCACCCTGAGCCAGGGCTGCCCGGTGCAGATAGCCGCTGTAGCTCACAGGCAGTCCTTCATAAAAAATATCACCCGTTTTTGATATCCTGCCGCTGACGGTTTTGCCCTTATGCACCAGCCTTCCTCCCACGGCGCCCAGGTCCTTTCTGATTTTTAAGGGCGAATCCTCATATTTCACCGCATAAAACCCAAGATGAGGCGTGTCGCAGGCGGACGCACGCCAGCTCCTTCTGTCCAGAAAGTCCTGCACGGCGCGCCGTCCGGCCTCATAGGCGTACAGCTTGCTGCGGGGATTCTCCGCAGTGGAAAGGGTATGGCAGCGCCAATGGTAAAGAATCTTCGGCACATGCGCTATACAGTCTTCCCTGCCGAAAAGCCTGTCCGCCGCCCGCAGCGCAAGATCAAAGTCCTGCGCGCCGTTATATGCCCCGCGGAGCAGAAGCTCCTGCATCAGCCCCGCCTCCATCACCATAAAATGACAGATGTAATTGTTTGTCAATAGCAGGTCCAGATTAAAGTCCTCCTTAAAATTCGGCTCATAGAATACGCTTCCCTCACCGTCGCACTTATCCTCGTCGGAATAAAGCAGCTTCAGCTGCCTTCCGTCCTTTTTCGCCTGCTCGATGACCGCCGCCATCTCAAACAAAGCATTTTTTTCCAGAAAGTCGTCATGGTCCAGCAGGCCTATATACCGGTTTTCTGCCTGCAGTATGCCCGCATTGGTGTTTTCCGAAATTCCGGCGTTTTCAGTCAGACGGACATAACGGACCCGGCTGTCGCGCCGCCGGACCTCCTCCACCACACTTTGGACCTCTGCGCCCTCCGTGGCGTCCGCAATGATCAGCTCCCAGCGGTCATAGCTCTGCCCGCAAACCGAGCCTATCATTTCCCTCAGGTATTTTTCAGGAGTCCGGTAAGCGGGAACCACAATGCTGAAGGACACGGTAAAGCCCTCCTGCACCGCCTTCTCCCTCTGTCCTGCAAGCTCCTGTTCTGTGGACGGTATATAGCGGTACTCGGGCTGCACTCTGCCGTCAAATCTTTCCCTGACCGCGTCCAGGGTGCGCTTTAATCCGTTCCGCTTCAGGTAATATGCCGTTTTTTTCAGGTTCGCCATATTTATTTTTCCCATGTGGACACTTCCTTTCACAAGCGGCGGGCAATCGCCAAAAACGGTTCGCCGTAAAATTTCTGCATAAAATACTCTGTACCAAGTCCTTCGGCATGAAATTCTTTCACCCGATATGCTTTGGCATGAAATTCCCTGCCGGGCTTTCAGTGTAACCTTCAAACCGGGCAGGGAACAAACTGTCAAAATCTAACGTATATTCTCGGGTCTATGCGCCCAAAGGGAACATTGCCATTTACTGCAGGGCATCCGCCGCTTAAGGACAAGCTTTCCCATGCCCCATGGCAATTACCGCAAAAGCCGGTCTACAGCACCGCCTTTACATCCTCGGTCAGCTGCTCCAGTCTCGCCTGCGCATCCTCAATCCCGGTCCCCTTTACGCCCATATAGAACTTGATCTTGGGCTCGGTGCCGGAGGGACGCGCGCAGCACCACTCGTCGTCGGGAAGCTCGAAATACAGCACGTTGCTGCCGGGCAGCCCTGTCTTTGTCTCCTGGCCGGAAACCATATCCAATACACGGTCGGTCTGGTAATCCCTGAATTTCAAAACCTTACGCTCGCCGAAGGCCTTTGGCGGATTCTGGCGGAGCTTATCCATGATTGCGGCAATCTGTCTGGAGCCGTCGATTCCCTTCAGGGTGATGGTATACTGGGACTCCTTAAAGTACCCGTACTTTTCATATACCTCAAGCATCATATCCCACAGGGTCTTTCCGTGTTTTTTGCAGTAGGAGGCAACCTCGCAGAGACACATAACCGCCACAATGGCGTCCTTATCCCTGGCGTGAGTGCCTGCCAGACAGCCGTAGCTCTCCTCCAGTCCGAACACGTAATTGTTACTGCCGGTCTGCTCAAAAAGCTTGATCTGCTCACCGATAAACTTAAAGCCCGTGAGCACCTCGATCAGCTTTACATTATAGGCTGCCGTGATGGGACGCGTCATATTGGTGGTCACAATGGTAGTCACCAGCGCGGGATTTTCCGGCATGGTGCCCGTGACGGTCCTCTCCCTCAAAATATATTCCGCAATCAGCATACCGGACATATTTCCTGTAAAGGAAACATATTCCCCGGTAGCCGCATCCTTTGCGTACACGCCCAGACGGTCCGCGTCCGGATCAGTGGCAAGTACGATATCCGCATCCTTTTCCTTCGCCAGACGCAGCGCATAGGTAAACGCCTTGGGGTCCTCGGGGTTGGGATAGTCCAGAGTGGTAAACTGAGGATCGGGGTTTTCCTGTTCGGGAACCACATACACATGCTTGAAGCCAAGCTCCGACAAAATTCGCCTCACGGGCACATTTCCGGTTCCGCAGAGAGGAGTGTAAACGATCTTCAAATCGTCCGCAACCTCTGCAATCACATCGGGATGGATGATCTGCTTCTTCAGCTCTGCCATGTACTTATCGTCAATCTCCCTGCCGATGACCTGATACAGCCCCTGTGCCTGCGCGTCAGCCTTGGACATGGTCTTTACGGTGTGATAATCCTTAATGCTCTGAACCTCCTCTATGATCTGCTTATCCTTGGGCGCCGTCACCTGTGCGCCGTCCTCCCAATATACCTTATATCCGTTGTACTCGGGCGGATTATGGCTGGCAGTCACCACGATTCCCGCAGTGCAGCCCAGAGTGCGCAGGGCAAAGGAAAGCTCCGGGGTGGGCCTGAGCGATTCAAACACATATGCCTTAATACCGTTTGCCGCAAGGCACAGCGCCGCCTCGTCGGAAAATTCCGGGGACATGTTTCTGGAATCGTAGGCAATGGCTACGCCCTTTTCCTGAGTCCCCTGCTTTAAAATAAAGTTTGCAAGACCCTGGGTGGCCTTGCGGACCGTGTATATGTTCATGCGGTTTGTACCCGCACCGATAATCCCGCGAAGCCCTCCGGTGCCGAATTCCAGCTCCTTGTAAAAGCGCTCCTCGATTTCACCCTCATTGTCGCGGATGGCAAGAAGCTCGTTTTTTGTGTTCTGGTCAAAATAATCGTCCTCAAGCCAGAAATTAAACTCATCCATAAAGCTCATATTGCTTTCCCTCATTTCTGCGCAGCTGTTTTCACTGTTCCGGTTGCGCGCTGCACATGCGCCTGTCGTTTTCCTAATTACCACAGTTTCGTGCGCCCCGGCGCACTTGGAATCAAAAGTTGACACTGTGACCTTTTGTGTCAACATTATTCCACAGTTTCGTGCGCCCCGGCGCACTTGGAATCAAAAGTTGACACTATGACCTTTTGTGTCAACATTATTCCACAGTTTCGTGCGCCCCAGCGCACTTGGAATCAAAAGTTGACACTATGACCTTTTGTGTCAGCATTATTCCACATTCTCGTGCGCCTCGGCGCACTTGGAATCAAAAGTTGACACTGTGACCTTTTGTGTCAACATTATTCCATATCAGCAGGAAATCAAGCGCGAACGACGTGAGCATTTGATTTCATCCGATATGGTAACAAAAGAATCAAATCTGCAAAGCAGATTTTAAGCGCATTGCGCGACAGACGCGCAGCGGCTGTATTCTTGAGAGTATTGTACCATAATATGTTAAATTATTCCACAGGATTTTATCTATTAACAGTGATAATTTATACGTTATCACTGTTAAGCTGTCCGTAATACAGCCTTATTATTCGTTATCTGTAATAATAAAATATTTTCTCTCGTGATATGGATTCCGCCAGACGGCGCATATCTGCCAGCGCCTCCTCCCGGTTCTCCCCTGTAATCACGTTGCCTCCCGCAGTCATCCGCTCCAGCATATACTGATTGATCTCGGGCGAATAGTGGACCATATCCATATAGTTGTCCAGGTCGCACACAATGTCCTCCTGGCTCTGGAAAAAATAAAGCTCGGCGTTTTCAAAGGCAGACAGCTCGGAAAATATCCTGTCCAAAATATAAAACTGCTTTTCCAGCTGCCCGTTTACATAGGCGCTGTCCCACCAGAGCATGGAATAGGGCGGGAGAATAAAACGGTACCGCGTCCCCGGATGCTCCGAAAGCTGTGCCCGTATCCTGCTCAGATTCTCCGAAATATCGGGGATCTCGCCGGAAAAATCCACCTCATCCAGCATCATATCCGGCGTAACCAACAGCCTGTCATATGCGCGCATGGCCTGCACGGCGCTGAAAGTCTTGCCCTCCGACCAATTATAGGCATTGCCTCCCGTATTGCGCCCCAGATATGAGAAAACAAGCATGGAGGGTATTTTTTCCAGAATTATTTCCTTGTTGTACACATAGGGTATGTCATCCAGAACAGATTTCGTGTGCAGGTAACGGGGCACATCCCCGCCTTCCAGAGTGGTCTCCGCGGAGGCGTTCAGCGCAAAAATGTCCAGGCACCAGAAAACATTTTTCAGTTCATGGCCCTCCTGTGCCATTTCCAGATAATAGAGCAGATCCGCCGCAGAGCCCGAGGCGCGGATTACCTTCAGCGTTTTGCAGCCGTAGGCCCGGTCTATGAAATCCGTGTCAAAATTCTCCGCCACGGAGGAGCCCATAAGCACGCTGTCATATTCAAAGTTCCGCACGGTCCCGGGCATCTGGTTGTCTCGGTCATTCAGAACCGCCTGCCCGAAAAAGGGGCTGTGATACTGATAAAAGGGATCGAAAAACCATACAAACAGCGCTACCATAAACAGCTCTGCCGCAATAAATAACACTAGTCTTTTTAACCCTTTTCCCCTAATATCTGTCTCCATCTTCCTCTCTCCCATATATCCGTCTATGCTCCCCGGCGGCACAAGCCGATTCCGGGCAGCTTACTCCTGAGCAAACGCCCTCCCAGTCAGGCTTATTCCCCTGGCATTCTTCAGTGCCTGAAGCGTGTTTGAAAAAAGCTATCCACGGGGTGTGCGTTACACTTCGCGGCGTGCAGACCGGGGGAAGGATTTTTCAAACAGGTCCTATGCCTGCCCGTCAAAAATTAAAGTACAGAAACACGCTTACCTGGGACAGAGAGATAAAGACCCACACAAACAGGGTCGCCAGGATCAGACTGCCCCTCAATGTATGCCCCTTGTCCTTTATCCACTGCTCTGCGGTGGGACCGTAAAGAAACCTGACGCACAGCGCCGAAATAAGACACATACAGCTCAGAAAAAACAAATTAATAAACTGGGGGCTTCTCAAATCCAAAAGCTTAAGTATCGCGTAATTCTCCGTATATTGCAGCATATTGCAGACTCCCAAGAGCATTCCCCGATTTCCTGCCGTAAACATTTTGCTCAAAAACAGCAGCGCCTGCTCCAGCGTATCGCTTCTGAAAAAAACCAGAGAAACTGCGTATATAACAAATGTTATTATTCGATTTATCCACTTGCCCGGCAGCCTGAGCCTGGGGAAGACAATCTCAAAAACCTGTGCCAGCCCGTTTATCAGCCCCCAGATCACAAACGTCCAGCTTGCGCCATGCCACAGCCCGCTGACAAAGAAAACAAGCATCACGTTAATGCACTGTCTTGCCCTTCCCTTCCGGCTGCCTCCCAACGGAATATAGATGTATTGGGTGAGAAACCTTGTCAGCGTCATATGCCACCGTTTCCAGAATTCCCGCATGGAGGTGGCTTTAAAGGGAGAATCAAAGTTCACCGGAAGCTCAAACCCAAACATGCCCGCAATTCCCCTTGCCATATCGCTGTACCCGCTGAAATCAAAATACAATTCCATTGTAAACCAGCAGATCACCAGCCATGCAGAAGGGCTGTCCAGCGCATGAATATTTTCAAACTCGCTGTTCACCAGCACCGCAAGGGCATCCGCCAGCAGCACCTTCTTTGCCAGCCCAAGGATAAATAGCGTTAATCCGTCATAAAAAAACCCTGGGGATATTTTTCTGTTTTTCCTCTCCGCCAGCTGCGGAACCAGCTCGCTGTGCAGCACTATGGGACCGGCCACCAGCTGCGGAAAAAAGCTGATAAAAAAAGAGTAATCCAGCGCAGAATAATGCGGCGCGTTCCCCCTGTACCGCTCCACGACAAAGGACAGCTGTTGAAAGGTAAAAAAACTGATTCCCAGGGGCAGCGCTATTTTTTCAATCCGTATATCCGTATGAAAAATAAAGTTGCAGTTGTCTATAAAAAAATTAAAATACTTAAAATAAAACAGCAGACCGAGATTTCCCGAAATTCCCGCCGCAAGCAAAAGCTTCCGAAGCTTCCCTGTCCCCGCCTTCTCTGAACCGCCGGTCTTCCCCGTCCCGTCCCTCCGCATAAGGGCGCTGACGCCGTAGTTAAAGACCAGGCTGCAGAGAAGTATCCATAAATAATTAGCATTATAATATCCGTAAAACCAAAAGGACATTCCTGTGAGGAATGCCTTTGCAAAGCCCGGATTTTCCAGCCGCTGAAGCAGATACCAGCCCAAAAGCGCCAACGGCAGGAACCAGGTAATAAAAAACACGGAATTAAAAAGCATCTTCTTGTCCTCTAGTTATTTATCTTAAGAGAATAATCGCTCTTGTCCAGCGAAAAATTGGGATTGTAATAGGGGTCTCCCGCCTCCAGCTCCTGTTTCCATTTTTCCCGGAATCTGGCGGACTCCCTGTTATAGCGCTCCGCCTTCTCCCCGGTGTCATCCAGGCCTCTGGAAACAGATTCAAAATGAAACAGCTCCGCAAACGGAGTAAACACATTCAAAAGCCCCTTTTCCCGAAGCTTCAAACAGAAATCCACGTCGTTTAGGGAAATGGCAAAGCCCTCGTCCAGCCCGCCGACCGACATATACAGCTCCTTTTTTACCAGCAGACAGGCTCCGGTAACAGCTGTTACGTTTTGCGCATAGCACAGCCTTCCCATATATCCCAGATTCTGCCTGTGCTGCTTATAATGGGTGTGCCCCGCCGTCCTGTGGGCGCCCAGCCCGATGACCACACCCGCGTGCTGGATGGTTTTATCCCCGTAATAGAGCTTCGCGCCCACAGCGCCCACATCCTTGCGCTGGGCATACATAAGAAGCTCCTCCATCCAGTTGACGGTTATGACCTCCGTGTCGTTATTTAACAGCAGGATATAATCCCCTGTGGCATGACGCACACCCAGATTATTCACTGCGGAATAGTTGAACTCACCCCTATAAGTAACAATTGTTATTCTTCCGTCCGGACTGTGCTGCACATGGTCCGGGTCATACTCGCAGCCAAGCAGTCTGCCGTAGCAATCTTTTATTTCCCGGGTGGCGCTGTTATTTTCCACAATAACGATCTCATAATTGTCATAGGTGGACCTGTCAAATATGGATGCGACACAGCGCTGCAAATCATCCATATGATCCCTGTTGGCAATCACAATGGATATTTTAGGCATTCCGATAACCTGATAGCGAATGCGGAAAATAGTCTCAAAGGCTCTTGTGCTCTCGATCTTATAATTACTGAAGCCATGCTTCTTCAGATGCTCCGACACAGCCTCCTTCGCCGCCAGGATAGCATAGGGCTTCGCCTCGATGCTGGCGGCGGTGCTGCCCACATGACTTCTCCAATAATACATCAGCCTCGGCACATGTACTACCCTTTTCGCATTGTCCGTCAGACGCAAAATCATGTCATGATCCTGGCTGCCGTCATATTTTGTGCGGAAAAGCTCGTTTCCATCCAGCAGAGTCTTCTTGAAAACGCTGAAATGACAGATGTAATTGTTTGCCCGCAGATTATCCGGCGCATAGTCCGGCTTAAAGTGCATAGTCAGCATATGGTTGATATTGCCGCTCTTAAACGTGGTCTCATCACAATAGAGATAATCCGCCCCCTGCTCGTTAATCGCCTTTACATACTCGTACAAAACGCTGGGATGCAGGATATCATCCTGGTCCAAAAGCCCGATATAATCTCCGGTGGCCAGCTGCAGACAGGCGTTTGTATTTTCGGAAATACCGCCGTTTCTCTCCAGATGCCTGTACACAATCCTTCCCCCGGACCTGGACGCGTATTCCCGGCAGATATCCTCTATATAGCCATGGGCCTCGTCCGAGCCGTCCGCCAGGCAAAGCTCCCAGTTTTGATAGGTCTGATTCATCACGGAATCCAGCATCTCAATCTGAAATTCCCGCTGGTTGTTCCAAAGGGGGACCAGAATGCTGAATTTTACCATATTGGGGAAGACCGCCGCCCGTTCTGCCGCCGCCTGCTCCTGGGTGGGAAAGCTGTCCGTGCCGAATTGCCGCATCGCCTCCCGCTCCCTCTTTTTATAGTCCAGCTTGTGCAGAACACCCCTTAAGCCGCCGCAGTTTCTCAGCCTGTCCCTCTGTCTCACCGCCCAGTGGAAACAGCTTCTCGCCGGCTTGCTCAGCTTCCAGAGAGGATTTGACATAATACGGTTCAGCTTCCACTCAAGCTCATCCTTCTTAGCCTCCAGCTCCGCAATGCGCGACGCCATATCCGCACATTTCAGGTGTTCCGCGTCATATGCAGCCATAGCCTGCGCCATTTCCTGTGCTAAGGGCATGATAAGCCCCGCCATTTCCATGCGCACATGCAGAACATTCCGTTCCCGGCGCTCCAGCAGGTTCAGCCGTATATTCACATTCGGGTCGTCCGTAGGGAATACGATAACAGGGCAGAACAAGCCGTCCCCGGGATTCGCGGACGCCTGGACGCTGCCGTTTGCCGTCAGAATATTTGCCCAGCCGGAAAGAATGTCCCTGCCGTTAAGAGTCATCTCCCGTATTATAACCGCGCAGGGCAGAAATGCCGGATCGATGCGCAGAAGCTCCACATCCCTTTCCACATAAAGCTCAAGGTCAATGAGATTTTCCGTCTTAAAGGCATCCAGCACAAAATAGGATTCCTCCTCGCTGAAGCCCCTTCCCCTGTCCTCAAAAATCTGCACCCTGTTCAGCCTCAGCTGATCATAATACCGCTTTATCATCTCCTGAAGATCCGTTACGCCGTTGCCTATTTTATCCCGCATCTGGGACAGCGTGACCCTGTTTCCCGTCACGGCGCCCTGAAACTTCATCTCCACCTGGCGGAAGCCGTCCGCCTCCTCCTCGCTGATGCCAAGCTTATCCAATATCAATTCCGGTTTCAGCTTTTCCCGTTTCTTATCCTCCAGCAGATAACAATACATGGCGCGGAAAGCAAGCTCCCTGGTATCGCCCGGCACATCCAGCGTCCATTCATAATCGATGAGCGTCCACCTGTCCTGGTCCTTATCCACTAAAATATTGGAAAAAATTAAATCATAATCCACAAAGGGAAAGCCCTCGTTATAGCCGATACACTCCAGATACCTCTGAAAATATCCGTAAAAGCCCTCCAGGTCATCCCTTTCAAGACAGTCATCCAGCAGCTCGGTAAGAGGCACGCCCTTTACAAATTCAAAGCAGGCGCACATCTGCCCCTCGTTCTCCTCCAGCCAGCATTTGTTGACCTCAAGCTTGCCGCCCGCATACCTCTCCTTCAGCTTCTCACAGGCCGCCGCCATGCCGGACACATGCTCCCGCGCCGCGCCGTTCAGGGGATATTTTCTGACCGCCGGCTCTCCCCCGCCGGCCCTGCTTATTTCCGTGCGGATGGCATACTCCGGCGCTCTTTCGTTGGAATACCTTACATATTCCGTGTCGAAGCCGTCGCCGATGACCGCCAGCAGCGAGTTAGAAAACACGGAAAAAAGACCTTCTTCCGAAATCCCGTCAAAGGCGTCCTTTTCGTCAAATAACCGCATCCTGTCCCGGTCAAAATTACGCATGTTATTTACCAATTCGCCCTTGTCCGGCTGGCGTGCGTCGCTATAGAGCGTGGTCATGAATTTATAGTCCGGATACGGATAATAAAACTGATATCTCTCAGCCCCGCAGCTCCTGAAAATCTTCTCCAGCCCCTTCCGGCTGAAGGTGCGCACCCCGCCTCCCGAGGCATAATTTTCAATGCCGGAGAAATAAGTGCCCAGATGGTCCTCCTTACAGCCGGCAAAATATTTCAGCCCGTACTTGTTTTCAATGGCTATCACGATTCTTCCGCCCGGCGCAAGATGAGGCAGCAATATACTCAGGAAATCATGGTACGGCGTATCCCCGCCGATATAGCTCTGTCCGTACTCAAACACGCCTATCAGGAAAATAAAGTCGAAATCCCGGGCAAGCCTGGGCTCAATATCCTTGAAATTACCCACATGGATGGTGATATTATCGCATCCGCTGTTGCGGTACGCATTGATAAGGCTGCGCTTTTTGGACAGGTCCACACAGGTGACGCTTCCCGCCTTCCTCGAAAGCGCTCCCGTTATGGCTCCGCAGCCGCTTCCAACCTCCAGCACCCTGGCGTCCTTACCCATGGGAATCCAGTCGATAATGTTCTGTCTGATGGGAGATAGATGATACAGAATGGGCCAGCTCCTCCGTTCCTCGATCACCCGCGCATATTCCTCAGGCGGCAGAGTCCGCACAATATCCAGAAGCTCGTCCTCCACCGCTCCGTCGCAGTAGAAATCCTCCCCCGGATACATGCTGTAATCCAATTTCACCTTACCGATATCTTCCGTCATGCTCATCCTCCCGAATCCGTCACCCTGACCTTGGACTCCATATCGTAATAACCCACTGTGTTCTTGTCCGATACCACCGTAATGCTCAAGGCGTCGTACAGCCTGTGATATACCTCAAACGCGTCTCCGTTATAGCCCGTTACCCCAAAGGAAAGCAGATACTCTCCGCCCTGCAGGTTCATCCTCTGGGAAAAGGTAATATCCTTCACCTGCCCGGGCTCCCCGCTCTCCAGGAAAGCCTTCTCCAGCATGGTATTGGTGCCCGTGATCTCCGTTCCGATAACATTCTTGATTGAAAACGCAAAAATAGGCGCCGGAATATGCTCATGAAACCTCACCCGCATGTGTACCGTGAATTCGCTTCCCTTCAGCACCGCGGTGGTGCGCACCTCCCTGTCATCCGTCAGATAAAATTCCAGTATCTGCGCCTGCTTCGTGCCGTACTCCAAAAGCCTGGGATTGACGCCCATGCCGGAAGCCGCCGCTTTTTCCCCGTTCCCGGTATCTCCGGAGCCTGCCTCTTTCGCGTCCGGTGCTTGCGCACCCGCGTCCGTCTCCCCCATTCCCTCGCCTGCCGTTCCTGTCCTGCCGGCGCCTGTGCCCGCTGCAGCCAGCTGTACCTCCGAATCCTCCAGCAGGTTTTCGGCGTGTCTGGACTCGGGAAGCTCATACTGCCCCACCAGCACACGCTTATAAGCATCTATCATCTCCTTGGGAGAACCCTCCCCAAGCAGCGTCCCCTGATTTAAGAGCAAAACCCTGTCGCAGTACTTGCTTATGCTGCTTAAATCATGGCTGACAAACACGATGGTCTTGCCCATTCTTTTAAATTCTTCAAACTTGTGGTAACACTTTGCCTGAAAAAACACGTCGCCTACGGAAAGCGCCTCGTCCACAATTAATATCTCCGGCTCAATGTTGATCGCCACCGCAAAGGCAAGACGAACGAACATGCCGCTGGAATATGTCCTCACCGGCTGATATACATAATCCCCAATATCCGCGAATTCCAATATCTCCGGAAGCTTTTTCTCGATTTCCTTCTCCGAAAACCCCATCATGGTGCCGTTTAAGTAAACATTCTCGATACCGTTGTACTCCATGTTGAAGCCGGCGCCCAGCTCAAGCAGCGCCGAAATGCGCCCGTTTACCGTAACCTGCCCCTCCGTAGGATTAAGAACGCCTGTTATTATTTTTAAGATCGTAGATTTTCCGGAGCCGTTGGTGCCGATAATGCCCACGGTCTCTCCCCTGTAGATATCGATGTTGACGCCCTTCAAGGCGAAATGCTGCCTGTGCGTCTGTTTTTTGCCAAAGCCCAGCGCCTCCTTCATGCGGTCCTTGGGCTTATCGTACAACTTATAAACCTTTACCAGATCCTTCACCTGGATCACCGGAAATTTTTCAATCGGCATATCATCTGTCGGCGTTTTTTCTGCCTCTGTCTTTACTTCCTGCACCTTATTTTGTACCTCATCCATTATTTTATCAAAACCGTCCGGAGCCCTTTCGTGAAATCACCACTACAAGCCGTTGCCCCATGGTTTAAAGCACATCCGCAAAATGCACCTTCAACCTCTTAAAGACCGCCGCCCCTACTCCAAAGAGTACCACCGTCACTATCCAAAAATACATCGTCGAGAAAAAATCCTGCCAAAACCACCGCTGCCCGTATATGGCGTCGCGATAGCCGTTTACGATATACACCAGCGGATTGATCTTAAGAATCGTCACCCACACAGGGCTTAAAACCTCCATATTCCACAAAATAGGCGTCGCCCACATGCCGATCTGCAGCACAATATTGATAATCTGCGCCAGATCCCTGAAAAACACCACAACGGCGCAGGTGCTGTAGCACAATGCCAGGACAAACACAAAAAGGCAGAAGCTGTAATATACCAGCTGTATGGTATACACAGTGGGAAAAAAACCGTAGCAGGCGGCAACGACCAGCAGCACGAAAACAAAAAACACATGGATAAACGTAGCCGCTATAATTTTTATAATAGGCAGTATGCTTATCTTGAACACTACCTTCTTTACAAGATAATTGTATTCCAAAAGAGCGTTGGTGCCGCTGTTCAACGCCTCTGTAAAATAAAACCAGGGCACCAGACCCGCCGTGAGAAACAGCACAAACGGCGCGCTGTCGTCGCCCCGGCCCGGGCTGCCCATCAGCTTGTCAAAGACAATATAATACATGAGCACCGTCACCACAGGCTGGACCAGCGCCCACATAACCCCCATATAGGAGCCGGCATACCGTTTTTTAAAGTCGTTCTTCGCCAGCTTCCAGATCAAATGCCTGCTCTGAAAAAGCTCCGCCGGAAGCGTGGTAAATTTGTCATACCATACGGCAAAAACAACGCACGCCCCCAGAATAACCGCGCAGGAAATAATCTTTTTGACCAGCTCCTGCGTGGGGTCGGCGCTTGGCCCGGGGTTTTGATGTACGATAATAATGGCGGCCATCACCAGCCCTACCGCTGAAAACAGGGCAATGCTGACCTTTTTGCTAATTTTCATCTCCCGTGCCGCTCCTTATTGCTGCCTGACGCTTTCGATTCCGCCCCATTTCGTGTCCCGCTCGGACAAAATCAGCTCCATTCCCTCCGGAACAGGCCACTGAATACCGATGGCAGGATCGTTGTACATGATTCCGCCCTCATCGTTAGGATGGTAATAATCCGTCACCTTATAACAGAACTCCGCGTAATCGGACAGTACAAGGAATCCGTGGGCAAAATTCCTGGGAACAAAAAACTGCTTCTTATTCTCCTCGGACAAAAGCACCCCAAACCATTTCCCGTAAGTTTCGGAGCCCTCCCGCAGATCCACGGCCACATCGAAGACCTCTCCCTTAATCACCCTCACAAGCTTGTCCTGAGGAAACTGCTTCTGGAAATGCAGCCCTCTCAGCACACCCTTCCTGGATGCAGACTGGTTATCCTGAACAAAAACCTCCGGAATACCCGCGGCCTTATAGTCCTCATATTGATAAACCTCATAAAAATAACCCCTGGCATCGCCGAAAACCGTCGGCGTAATGATCTTAAGCCCCTCAATTTCACATGTCTCAACCGTAATTTTTCCCATCTCAATATCCGCACCTTTCTTCAATATGGTATATAAAATAATACGCAGCCCGGCTGCAGGGCTGTTTACCCTGGCGGCATTCGCACCCGCAGCCGGATGTACCTACCTGCCCATATAGCTTACGCTCATGTTTACATTGCCGGTTATACCGTCAACCGTCCCCTTGGAGGTATACTGCCACATATGGTAGTAGCCGTCGTACCGGGGAATGCTGCGGTACTCCGCCAGCCAGATATAATAATCCTGCAGCCCGTCCATCCTCATGCGGCTGGTGTACCAATACCTGCTTCCGTAGACCCCCGCGTCATAGCCCTCGTTTTCAACGGTCCGGCAAAACGCCTCACACACCAGGGCTCTCGCGTCCGCATCGAGACCGTCCGCCCTGCCGTCTATACCCACGCCCTCCGCGTCGATAAAAACAGGATAGTCCAGACTGTATTCACGAATCAGCTCCAGCGCCGCGGACGCCTCCTCCACCGCCTCCACCTCGTTTACCGCCTGAGTGGAAAAGTACACGCCCACAGATATGCCGTTTGCTGCGGCGCCCTTCATATTTTCCTGAAAATAAGGGTCCTCCACCAGGCAGCCCGTGACGGAGCCGCGATAACCGGCGCGGATAATGGCAAATTCCACCCCTGCGTCGCTGACTCTTTTCCAGTCGATTACCCCGCTGTGCCCGGAAACGTCGATTCCTGTCTTCGCCCCCGCCACCTTCTGCAGCCTCTGAATCTCCGTCCCGTCCGCGTCCGTCAGCGCGTCCTTCACTGTGACATCCTCTATCCCGGCTTCGATATCCTCCTCCGCCTTAATAAGCAGGGAGATATCCTCAATGGCAAGATACTCCACCTTTCCCTTCACCCTGACCTTCATACCGCCGTCCGGCGTCTGATACCCCTCCGCAGGAAGAAGCTTCACGGAATAGTCCCCCGCCTCAAGACCGCCGATATAGATAACGCCGTCCTTGTCAAGGTCCTCGAACTGCCCGGCGCCCTCCAGCTCCACAACAAAGCTCTCCCCTGCCACCGGCGTCCCATCTCCGTTCACGATCTGAATGCGCAGATCCTTTTCCACGGATGTGGCCACCAGGGACAAACGGTTGATATTATTTTTCAGCGCATCCAGGACAGGGTCCGTCTCAGGGTCAAAAAAGGTGGGGTCCCGCAGAAACGCCGACAAATCGTTTCCGATTTGGTTGCTGTTTTGACTGCCGCTTTGACCGTTGTTTTGACCGTTGGCGGCGCCGTCCGCAGGCGGCTCCGTGGCCTGTGACGGCTGCTGCCCTCCCTGGGCGGAATTACCGTTTTTATTATTGGCGTTCCACACCAGAAACGACACCAGCAGGATCACCGCCATGGAAGATAGGATTGCCGTCCTTCGCAGTTTAGAGTCCATTTGCTACCTCTACCAGATATTTTCCGTAATTCGTCTTCATCAGGGGCTCCGCAAGGCTGAGAAGCTGGTTTTTATCGATAAAGCCCCTTCTGTACGCAATTTCTTCAATGCAGGAAATATAAAGCCCCTGCCTTTTCTGAAATGCCGCCACAAAATCCGAAGCGTCCAAAAGAGCGTCGTGGTTTCCCGTATCCAGCCAGGCAAAACCGCGTCCCATGGTCTCCACACGCAGCGTTCCCCGCCTCAGATACTCGTTGTTAATGCTTGTGATCTCTATTTCTCCTCTGGCGGAGGGCTTGATATTCTTTGCGATCTCCACCACGTCGTTATCATAAAAATACAGCCCCGGAACCGCATAATTGCTCTTGGGCTTCTCCGGCTTCTCCTCGATTGAAAGCGCCCTGCCGTTCTCGTCGAACTCCACCACGCCGTACTCCTTGGGGTCGCGCACATAATAGCCGAAAATGGTCGCTCCCTTTTCCCGTGCCGCAACCTCCTTGAGCAGCCTGGAAAAGCTCTGCCCGTAAAAAATATTATCCCCCAAAACCAGCGCAACCCTGTCGCTTCCTATAAATTTTTCTCCGATAATAAACGCGTCGGCCAGCCCTCTGGGCTGCTCCTGTACCTCATAAGTAAACTCCATGCCAAGCTGATGCCCATCCCCCAAAAGCTCCTGAAAGACAGGAAGATCCCTGGGCGTGGAAATAATCAGAACCTCCCGGATGCCCGCCAGCATCAAGGTCGAAAGCGGGTAGTATATCATCGGCTTGTCGTACACAGGCATGATCTGCTTGGAGATCGCCCTGGTCAGAGGATAAAGCCTTGTGCCGGAGCCGCCTGCCAAAATAATTCCCTTCATAAAGTCGTTCCTCCTATATCAAGTACCGTTTCTTCACTCCGGCGCCCTATCCGAAAGGATGCTCAAATAACGCGCCGAATGGGAACGGCTTGTCGTCGTCCCCATTTATCAGTTCTTATCTGCTTACTTTTCATACATATCGGCATAATATTTCTGATAATCGCCGCTTGTCACATTTTTCATCCATTCCTCATGCTCAAAGAACCATGCGATCGTCTTGCGGATACCCTCCTTGAAATTCGTCTCCGGATACCAGCCGATCTCCCTTTTGATTTTGTCGGGTGCAATGGCATACCTGCGGTCATGCCCCTTCCTGTCCTCCACATAGGTGATAAGCTCCGTGGAGACAAGCGCCTTTCTGGGGTCTCCCTCAGGCAGCATTTCCTGCAGTGTCTCCAGAATAATATTGATGATCTCAATATTCTGCTTTTCGTTGTGCCCGCCCACATTATAGGTTTCAAACAGCCTGCCCTGCTCCTGCACCATGTCGATGGCCTTGGCGTGGTCCTCCACAAAAAGCCAGTCACGTACATTCCTTCCGTCCCCGTACACAGGAAGCTTTTTGCCCTGAAGCGCATTGTTGATAATCAGGGGAATCAGCTTTTCAGGGAACTGAAAGGGCCCGTAATTATTGGAGCAGTTGGTAATATTTGCCGGAAAATGATAGGTGTCCATATAGGACCTCACCAGCATATCCGAGCTTGCCTTGCTGGCGGAATAGGGACTGTGGGGCGCATAGGGAGTGGTCTCGTAAAAGAAGGCGTTCTCATCATCGGGAAGGGAACCGTACACCTCGTCGGTGGAAACATGCAGAAACCTTTTGCCCTCCTTAAAGCTTCCGTCCGGAAGCTCCCATGCGGCCTTTGCACAGTTCAGCATAACCGCCGTCCCCAGAACGTTTGTCTGCACAAACACCTCCGGATTGCGGATGCTCCTGTCCACGTGGCTCTCCGCCGCAAAATGGACCACACGGTCAATATCATTTTCCGCAAAAATCCCTTCTATTGCCTCCTTGTCGCAGATATCCGCCCTTACAAAGGTATAATTCTCCCTGTCCTCCACATCCCTGAGGTTCTCCAGATTTCCCGCATAGGTCAGCGCATCCACATTGATGATACGGATTTCATCCCCGTATTTCCTGAACATATAATGAATATAGTTTGAGCCGATAAAACCGGCTCCCCCCGTTACCAGATAAGTTCGCATTTTTTTCTCCTTATACCGCGGTTCCATGCGCCGCCTTTTTCGTTGTGCACAGCCTTATGCGCCGTGACCGTCCTTTTGGCATTATAACCCACTTTTGGGACATTATAGCATAAAGCGTCCAAAATAACAAGCGCCAGCCATATTACTTCTTCTTATTGAATTCCTTCTCAAACTGCGCCAGATCCATCCCCTTCAGGGCGCGCTCCAGCAGCACCGGCAGCATCTGCGGGTTGCAGGCAAAGCACGGAATACCCATCCCCGCTATTTTCTGCGCCATCTGCGCGTCATAATAGGGCATGCCGCTCCCCGCAAGGGCAAGCAGGCACACCACCGTGACACCCGACTCCTTCATCTCCTCTATCCGCCGCAGGAGCGCCGCCCGGTTCCCGCCCTCCTCCAGATCGGAGATCAGGAAGAACAGGGTCTTTGCCGGGTTCTCGATAAATTGCTGGCAGTATGCCACCGACTTATCGATATCCGTGCCGCCGCCCAGCTGAAAGCCAAACAGCAGATCCACCGGATCGTCGCTCTTTTCCGTCAGATCCACGATATTCGTGTCAAACGCCACAATCCTGGTCTTAATGCTGGACATGCTGGCAAGGATACAGCTCACGATGGAGGAATAGATCACCGACTCCCCCATGGAGCCGCTCTGGTCAATATCCAGTATTACCGTCCATTTGTTTGCCGCCGTCGTGCTGGTCCTGTCAAAGAAATAAAAATGCTCCGGCACGATGGTGCCCAGCTCCGGGTGATAGTGCGTCAGGTTCCTGGAGATGGTCCTCTTAAAGTCCAGCGCCGCGGCGGAGGGAATGGGCGAGTGCTTTCTTTTGTTTACGGACGCAGTCACCGCACGCCTGATGTCCTGCTCCAGAAGCTTGTTTATCTCCTCCACGATCTTCCTTATGAAAAGGCGCACGCTCTCCTTTGAGCGCTTGGGAATCTGGTCCTTCAGCATCAGGATAGTGGACGCAAGGTTCACGTCCGGCTCCAGGTTCTCCAGAAGCTCCGGCTCAAAGATAAGCTGCTTCAGACCGCACCTTGTCATTGCGTCCCCCTGGATCACCTTTACCAGCTCCTTGTCAAAAAGGCTTCTCACATCCCCCAGCCAACGGGTGATCTGCGGGTTGGAGGGACCGCTTCCGGCGCCTCTGCCTGCCGCTCCCGGGCCAAAGCCCCCCGACTCCGTGCGGTTGTAGATTGCCGCCAGCGCCAGGTCCATCATATCCTGCTCCCCTGTCAGTCCTCCGCCCCCCATATTTTCAAAACGCTTCTGGCTCTCCTGTCCAAGAATCAGCCGCCAGCGCTGCAGCTTTTCCTCCGCCTTCGCCGGTTCCGCCTGTTCGGATTTATCTGTTTCGTTTAAAGTATCCGTTTCCATAACCATCCCTGTTCCTTCTATTTTCAGCTTCTGTTCCCGGCTGCAAATGAATCTCCGCTGCCATTCACTCTGGAACAGCACCTGTCTCTGTTATCTTTCCCATATTTTCCGGCTGCCCGCGCTTACAGGTCAAAATCAAAATCGTCCAGCCCTTCCACCAGCTCGGCGGCCGCCCCGTCCAGTGTCTGGTTCACCGCCTCGCTTACCTGCTGCCCGTTAAGCCCCCATATCTCTCCCAGATTCTCCGCGATCTCGTCCTTCTCCGCCGATGTAAAGTCGGCAAACGCCCTGCGCAGGAACACAAGAGCACGCTTAAACTCCTCTGGGTCCAGCTCCTCCAGATAGCTGTCCAAGTCCTCCCAGAGAGACAGCCTGGCAATCAGGGCATACCGGTTCTTCATGGCAAGCCCCTCAAACCATCCGGCTCCCAGCTCGGCGGGCACTCCCCTTGAAAGCCTGCGCTGTACCTCCAGCTTCAGCTCCTCCGAAGCCGCGCAGCCCCTCTCCAAAAGGATCGCCATGGCAAACCCGGACAGCCTTGTGTTCAGGTCGTCCCGTCCCGCGGTCTCCCGCAGCGCCGACAGCCACTGCTCCCTGTTCAGGAACTCATGGGCAAGCGCAGCCGCATTCAGGCGCTCCATCGCCGCCACAATCTCCTTGCTGGCGGCATCGTCGCAGACACACGCGCCGGGAAGCAAAAGACACGCCCTGTAAAACATCTGCTTCAGGATCGGCTCCAGAGGCCCCGTGTCCAGCCGCCTGATACTGCCGTAGGAAAGAACCGTGGAAAGTCTGTACACCGTCTGCGCCAGCCCTTCTACCGAAACGGCGTCCACCGCCTTCTTCTGCAGGGCGGAAACCGCATAATTCACCACGGATGCCATGCCGCAGGTAAATCCGTCCTCGATAACCTCCGCAATCCCTCCGATATCTGCCGCCTGCTCCGCCCTCTCCTTCATCCGAAAGGCGGCGGCCTGCTCCACCGTATCCCCCTTTAAGGCAGCCTCCACCAGCTCCATCTCCGCCTCCGGCGTCCAGCGTATCACCCAATGCTCCGACCATGTGGCGTTTTCCTGGTTTACACTCTGCATACTCACAAAGCTGATTTCCAGCACCCTGAGCTGATGCAGGAAAAAGGATCTGTGCAGATCAAGAAACGCCGCCTTTTCCGTGGAGACCCTGCGGTTTTCCCGCAAATCCAGCATAATATCCTGTGCCGTAAGACTTCTGTACTTTTCCAGCTTATGCTCCTTCAGCAGCCTGTAAAAATCCTCCTGAATGCTTGTGCGGCTGACGCCCTCCGGGAGGGTGCCTATTGCCGTCCCTATCTCCGTATCCGCAACCGCCAGGCTGACGGCGGAAAAGCTCCCCTTGCCCAGACAGGTAACGGCTGCGTCCCTCAGGTCCCTGAGTACGGGAACGGAGCCGCCCCGCAGCCCGGCAAGGGCAGACGCAAGCCTCACCGCCTCAATGACCTCCGCGGAGGACACAGGATTGCCCTGCTCTCTCTGATAGCCCGCAATTTTTGACAGATAGCTGTATGCCGCGTACATGGGCTCTCCCTTTAAAAGCCCCTGCCAAAGCAGCTCATAATACGCCGGCGCCCTGTTGCCCGCGCCGTATCCCGATCTGGCGGACAGCCTGTAATATGAATAGGGCATCAGCGTGTGATTGGCCTGGACCCTGGGCAGGTTCTTGATCTCCTCGTCCGTCATCGCCGGCTGCTCCGGGGACAAAAGCCCCTCCACGTGAAAGGCTCCCGTCACCGCCACGATCTCCTCCGGCGCAAAGCCCTCCGCCACGGCGTCCGCCAGCTGTCTTCTCATATAGGCTTCCCTGACCACCGTCTCCGGCCAGTCCGCGTCCTCTCCGGCAGTCATATCCCGCAGCTCCCTGCCAAAGGTGTTCGCCCCCTCATGGTATCCGCCGCCCATATGCTCCATGGTGCGCTCCCAAAAGGTCTCATGCCCGTCCTCTCCCGCCTTCCGGTCCAGAAGCGCATAGACGTTCATGCGCCCCTCCTCACCCTCGACGTCAACGCCCCCCTGCTCCCCTTCCGGGAAGCTCAGGAACACGTCCGAGGGAAGATCCATGAACCTGCAGGCAGTCTTGTGCTCCCTGCACCACAAAAACGCCTGATACTCCGGCGAATACTCCGCAAAGGGATAGAGAATGGTGCGGATGGGCGGCTCCTTTGTGTATGCAAGGATGGCGATGGGCGGCTTTGTCTCCCGCCTGGTGAGATTTTCCATCTGATCGTTCAGGTCGCTCGGTCCCTCCACCAGCACCAGCCGGGGCTTCTTTTCGTCCAAAAACCTGCGCAGGTGCCACGCGCCGGCCGGGGACAGATGCCTGACTCCGTATATATAAGGCTGATTCATGCTGCGCCCCCCCTATTCGTTCAGCTCCTTGCACGCCTTATATAAGCCTGCCCAGGAGGCGCCGCGTTTCTTCATAACATTCTCCAGATATTCCTTCCAGACCATTCCGTCCTTGCCCTCGTCCTTTACCACAGCGCCCTGCAGCCCTGCTGCCAGGTCCTCCTCCGTGATCCTGCCGCTGCCGAAGCTGCCCGCCAGGGACATGCTGTTGCACAAAAGAGAGATCGCCTCCGCTGTGGACAGCACGCCTGCGGGAGTCTTGAGCTTCTGGCTGCGGTCCAGCGTCTCTCCGTTTCTCAGCTCACGGAAGATCGTACATACCTTTTCCACCACCGCATTCTCCGGCAGCACGGCATGCAGGTCCAGCCCTCCGGAAAGCTGCTCCACTCTGGTGCGCACAATCTCCATCTCCGCCGCCAGGTCAGCCGGGGTGGGAAGCACTACAATATTGAAACGGCGCTTCAGGGCCGCGGACATCTCGTTGACTCCCTTATCCCTCGTGTTTGCGGTGGCGATCATGGAAAAGCCCCTCTTAGCCGGAACCTCCATTCCCAGCTCGGGCACGGATATCCGTTTCTCTGACAAAATAGAGATCAGCGCGTCCTGCACCTCCGAGGCACACCTTGAAATCTCCTCCATCCGGGCGATGCTTCCCGTCTCCATGGCATGGAACACAGGGCTCTTCAGCATTGCCTCCTCCGAAGGACCGTTGGCGATCAGCATTGCGTAATTCCAGGAATACCGGATCTGCTCCTCCGTCGTTCCCGCCGTTCCCTGTATGACCCTGGTGGAATCGCCGTTGATAGCCGCAGCCAAATGCTCGGAAAGCCAGCTCTTTGCCGTTCCCGGCTCCCCGATCAGCAAAAGGGCCCTGTCCGTCACCAGCGTGGCGATCGCAATCTCCACAAGGCGCTCATGACCGATATATTTGGGCGTGATCTCCACACCTTTCGCCTTTCCGCCGCAGATATAGGTTTTCACCGACCGGGGCGACATACGCCACCCCTGAGGTATGGGATTTGTCTCCGCCGCTATCAGGGCGTCTATCTCCTTTTGAAAAAGCTGCTCCGCAGGCAGCCGTAAAACCTCCTGTTTCATAATTACCTCTGTTCTCCTTTCCTGACTGCAGCCGTTCTGCGGCCGCCGGATTCACTGCCCCGGCGCACGTAAGGGTACGGCGCAGCTCCTTACTACAGTGACAGCACCATGGCTTCCAGACGCTCGATCATGGTATCGCTGGTATCGCGCAGCCTTTTCCTGTCTCCCTTAAGCAGCTTCAAAAGCTCCTGCCCCTCCGCTCTCTTGGCCTCGTCCGTGCCTGGCAGCGCGTTTAAAATATTTGAGATCTCCCATGCGGAAATCTGCTTCTTATTTCTAAAATACTCCGTGGCAATTCCCTCGCACCTGGGGAAGCCGTACTGCTTCAGCTGCCCGCAGTAATAAAAAATTCCCTCCGAGCCGTCCTTGGCGCGCCGGTAAAAGTATTCCATGAGCCGGTTTTCGTAATCGCTGTCGCCGTCCGGGATACAGTTTCCCAGCACCCTGTCAAGCCTGCCCGCCCACTTGTACGTTCTGCCGTCCTTTTCTCCCATCAGAAGCTGCAGAAAATCTCCCTCCACCCTCTGTCTGGACGGGTGCAGCACCCGGATACTCTTTTCAAGCGCCATGCTGTAGATTCTTGCGGTCACGACCCACGTCCTTCTCCCCGCATCCCAGCACAGCACTGACAGAGCATTGTAGAGCTGTTGGACGGCAAACTGTTTCCTTTCCAGCTCCTTCCACAGCCACTGGCTGCAGTCCTCCTCGCTCAAGAGCTTAGCCAGCATGGCGGCAGGGAAAAAGGCATCTCCCTCCTTTGAATTTCCATAGTTCTGGTACAGCTCCAGCACCAGGGAAATCATCTCCTCGTCGGGGCAAAGCGCCAGATATTCCCAGACGCGCCTGGCGAGCTGCCGCTTTAATATGTGATCCACGTTTCCTCTCTGGTCCAAATACGCCGCCAGCTTCAGCTTCATGATCTGAGGTCTCTCGGCAAGCGCCGCAATCCTTCTGCAGCATTGGCGGACAGTGCTGACGCTCTTTCCCTTCAGAGCCTCCATATAATCTCCCAGCCTGTTCAGATCCTGAATCACCGCCTCCTGTATATCAGGCTTGACGCCTGCCGCGGTATCCTTCTCCAATTTGTCCAGAAGCTCCGAAATAATCTTCTGCACCATTTCGGACGCCCACTCCGTCCCGGACACACAGAGAGCGTCGATGGCTTCGTGCGGCTTCTTCGCCGCCAGCTTCCCCAAGCATTCCCTTGCCCCGTCGCTGTCCTGGCAGGCATAGGCATAATATGCCATTTTTTTCGCCTTCCCCTTCTCTGTCTTTATAAGGGCCGACAATTGCTCCTCGTTCTCCGGGCAGTGGCGCAGGGCGTAAATAAGCGCCTGCCGTATCTCCTTTTCCGAGTCGGGAAGCTGCTTTAAGTAAAATTCGTTTGCCTCCGCTCCCGCCAACGCTTCGATGATCTCCACCCTGCGGAGCATTTCCTTTTTACCCTTGGGGTCAAAGCCCTTTTCAAGCAGGGGAAGAATGGAGCTTCCCATCTGCGTAAGCCAGCCCTGCACGTCGTCGGCGAGCTCCGCATAGGAAGCGCCCAGAGCCTTTACCATCGCCGGCTTTATGCGGTAATCGTCAAACAGCTCCGGTTTCCTCTGATGCATCTCCGTCAGATAGCTGTACCGTCCTCCTCCCGAATTGGTCAGCGCGTCCACGATCGCCTTCACCTCGGAATAGGGCGCGTTGTTTATCACCCTTCCCGTATTATCTACGGACAGCGGCGAAAGCTCCTCCGTCACCGCCACCTCACCCTGGGTACACAAAAGAGCGTCCACCAGGGTAATGGTCTCCAGAAGCAGCCCCTCCTTGCCCTCCGTCCCGGGCTCAAGCAGCCGGCGGACCAGCTCCCCTATCCTGGCAAATACCGGGGACGCCGCCTCCAGGGGCTGCATCGCTTCCGCGGCGCGCTTTAGCCTGAAATCCTCCCCCAGCAAATTGGTTCCCGCAATGGTCACGGCACGCAGCCGGGCCTTCAGTTCATAAACAGGTGTAATATCCATATTGCCTCATTTCCGCGCATATTCCCTGCGCAAAATTTTTATAATGAAAGTTCCTTATCAGTACAGCAATCTTACAACATCCTTTTCCGTAACGATACACAGAGGCTGCATTCTCAGCCGCCTTTCCTGACTGTCATAATAAAACGCCCCCAAAAGCACCTGATCCCTGAAAAGACCTTCGTCCGGCAGCAGTCCGACCCGCTCGCAGGACGCCTCCATACCCGGCGCGTCCCCAAGGAGAATGGTATCCCCCTCCTTGGTCCGAAGTACAAGCCCCTTCTCGCACTTCCCTATCTGTTCAAATGCCAGCAGCCTGACAAACATGGTATCCGCCAGCGCGTTTTTGAGGATATTTTTCGCCGCCTTTACCTCCGCCTTGAGAGAGCCGGACGCCGCCGCCCTTACCCTGCGCAAATCCTCCGGCTCCACGGCACGTATCTCCGCGTTTTCCCAGCGGATGCGCAGGTTTCCCTCACCGGGATAGCACGCGGCGCTTGCCGCCTCCGCAACGCCGAACACCGTATCCTCCTGCTTTATGTGCTTTAACGCCTTATAGGGTCTGTAATTATATGTGATATAAATTTCTCCCGAGCTTAAATCCGCCCAGCAGCCCGTATCGATAAACTGCTTTCCCGCCGCGTCGTCGCTGACCCAGAAGGACAGCTGAATCAGGCTGATATTCTGTTTGCTTCTTCCCAGCGCTTCAAGCTCGGAAAGCTTCCAGATTCCCCCCAGCTCCTCATAGAGCATGCTGTCGTCCTGCCCCACATCCTCACGCTCCAGCCTTTCCTCCAGATAAGCGCGGGATTTCCTTACCAGGGTCCAAAGCCTCTCCAGAACGTCTATGGCATTGTCGTAATGAGCTTCGTCATTATCCTTTTGGAATTCCTCCATCTCCAGCACCAGCCCGTTTAAAAACCTCTGGGGGCCCGGCAGGTAATAATCTCCAAGCTGCTTTACCAGATCTCTGTATGTGCCCAGAGAAGCGCCGCCAAAGGTCCCCAGACCGGACCTTGTCAGGTCCTGCACCAGCTTTTCCAGCATGGACAGCCCCTCCAACTGCTTTTTAAGCTTCTTTGCCCTTGCCGCCTTAGTGCTTTTGGAAGCCGCCTTTTTCTTCGCCTCCCCTTCGGCAGTCTCTGCGCCGGATGCGCTCTCCTGGGCCTTCGCCTCCTTCGCCTGCTTCTTTTCCCTCTTTTTCAGAATATCCTCGGGTATCTCACATTCGCCAAAGGGCTTCTGCGCCAGTATTTCATACAGCAGCCCCAGCCCATGCTTGCAGGGAAACTGGCGGCTCGGGCAGGAACAGCGGCACACGGGCGTCCCGTCCTGGAAATCCGCCGAGGTTATGTAATTGCTTTTGCCGCTTCCCGTGCATTCCCCCAGATAGAAGGTGTCGTCCGACGACTTCAGCAGGCGGACGAACCCGCCCTTCTGTGAGATTTTCCTGCCGTTTGCCGCTGCCGTCGCATTGGGGGCCATGGCAAGAATCTGTTGTTCCGTGATTGTTTGCATAAAAGAGCTCCTTTCCCAAATTATGTTATGGTCAGGCTTTCAATTGTTCAGCCTTTGGTTAAGCTGCCGCCTGATAAATTCCGTCATTTCTCAAGATAACTGATGTTCAGATCCACATTTCCGCTTATGCCGCTTACGCTGCCGTTCGACTTGTACTGCCATATATCATACTTCCCGGAATAGGTTGGCGACGCCGCATACTGGGCCAGCCAGACCTTATAATCATTCAGCTGCGCCATGTTGACCTTCTGCTCCATCCAGAGCTTGTTGGAGTAAATTCCCGCAGTATATCCAGCATTTTGTATGGTCTGGCAGAAAGCCTTACAAACTGCCGTTCTGGTCTCCACATCGATCTTGTCCCCGCGCCCGCCGCTTTTCTCTATATCTATAAAAACCGGATAGGAAATATGATAATTCCTGATCTGCTCCAAAACCATGGAAGCCTCCTCCACCGCTTCTATCTCATTTACCGCCTGGGAGTAAAAATATATGCCGACCTTCATGCCCGCCGCCAAAGCTCCCTTTATATTCGCCTCGAATTTCGGGTCCTCGATCAGCTTGCCCGCGGAGGAGCCTCTGTAGCCGCAGCGGATGATCACATAAGAGATACCTGAATTTTTTACCGCCGTCCAGTCAATCGTCTGATTCCACTTAGAAACGTCGATGCCGATGGCGCCCTCGCCCGTCACAAGAGAACCGTCGCCGGCAAACGTATACCTGGCCCCCTGGATAACCTGCTCTCCCGTCACCTTAGCGCCG
>ERZ808051.537-NODE-537-length-39582-cov-10.029996_pt1 | contig 39582 bp, 39 predicted proteins | sample MGYA00380199_ERZ808051 | MGnify/ENA primary metagenome ERZ808051 (study PRJEB31490, sample SAMN06133391) | mouse gut metagenome | isolation source: J11 | host: mice | place: China: Chengdu | collected 2015-05 ...
GTGTATTAATCTTATCGTTCATAAACTTATCACCTCGAATATTGTAGATAAGTTTATTATAACAGAACAGGTATTTGTATTCAATTCAATTTACTATTAACAACACACTTTTTGACTATCACCATTCTATTACAATTGGTGTTTTTATAAAACTGAATTCCTTTATATTATAATTCTTCATCCAGATTATCACCCCACATATAGCCTATTCCAAATACTGTTTTTAACAACTTTCGTTCTGGTTCCTCTATTTTTCCGCGAATTCTACTAATGTTTACAGCTAAAGTATGTTCGTCCACCCAGTTTCCACTATTATCCCACAATTCCTGTATCAGATTTTCCTTTACAAGCACATGGCCTCTATTAAGAATCAACAATTCCAATATTTTATACTCCGTAGGTGTAAAGTTGATTATTTCATTATTTTGTACAGCCTTCTTTTTGTCAAAATCCACGCTCAGTTTATTAACAATATATTGATTCGCATTTTGGGTTTTACAACGCTTTAGAATTGCTGCAATCTTCTTTTGCAATACAGTAATATTAAATGGTTTTGTGATATAATCTTCTGCCCCCATATCAAACCCAGCAACAATATCCTGCTCTTCATCCCTCACTGTCAGAAAAACAATTGGCACATCACGTATATTTTTGATTTCCTTACAAATCTGAAATCCGTCCATATCAGGCAAATTTACATCCAAAACAGCTAAATCTATACACTCTTCACTTACAATCTTTATAGCTGTTTCCCCTGTCTGTGCCCCCACAACCTTATATCCAAATTCTTTCAAACATTCCTGCATTCCAAGATTTAAAACTCTGTCATCTTCTATAATTAATATAGTATACATTACTTTAACTCCTATTTCTTATGATAACTTCATTATATCAAAGTATCTGCATTTTACAAGTAATCAAAGGTAACAGCTGTTCATTATATCACGCAAGAACAATTAAGTGAAATATTAGGAGTGTCATGTGCAGCAATTTCGAAGTTAGAGCGTGTTTGTTTACGTTGACAGGACAGTATAAACATTTTCCATTTTCTTTTTCTGACAGTGAAGCAAAAAATTTTGCGGCTGTCGATATGACAAACAGCTTATTATTACGAACTGATGAAAAAGCCATAAGATTGATGATCGTGTGCTTCTTCAAGTATATAAAACCGGATTTTCAGCTAAGCCATTTGATTTGATAAGAGATACGTTAATTTTTGCACAGTTACTAACAATGCTGAACGAGGAGATTACCGCATGCTCATGCACTTTACTGCCTCGGCGACGCCAGCTTTTGACCATGCCGTGCTGGGGCTTTCAAAACCTTCAATCCCGGACAGATCCTCATTGATATATTTGCAGATAGTCGATACCAGAACCAGATAACCTGGCGTTTACAAAAACATCTAAAACAATAGCGATATCCGCAGCATTTTGTCCCGATACTGTGCCGTGATCGTCCCGCCCATCTGCCCGGTGAGCTCCCTGGCGATCGAGAGCCCCAGCCCGGTTGCGCCTACTGCATTTTCCACTGTATAATAGCGGTCAAAAAGCCGCATGACCTGCAGTTCGTCCAGCGATGCCGCATGGTTGGCAAATACGATCTCTCCCTGCTCCGACAAGGTGATCTCCAAATCACCGTCGCTGTATTTCAGGGCATTGCCGATGATATTTCCGAAAATACGAAACAATAAACTTTTGTTTAATCTACGGATCACTGTCGCCTCCGGCATCGTGACGGACGGCGTGATCCGGCGTTTCTTCAAAGCGGCATAGTACACTGACAGGATCTCCTCCAGCGCAGCGTTCAGCGAGATTTCGGAAATTTCCTCATGCCGATCCCGCCCGTCTTCACCGACTGCCGAGACAGCCGCCGAGTATCCGAACAGCTCCTCCGTCAGTTGTCTGAGCACATCAACGCGCTCTTCGATGATATCCAGATAGCGCACCGCATCCGCCGTCAGTTCCGTCTGCCTGAGCAGGTCGAGATAACCGCAGATCGCAGTGAGCGGCGTGCGCAGGTCATGGGAAATATTGGTGACAGCGTCCATGATCTCCCTGTTTCCCTGCTGGTAACGCAGCCGCTCCCCGCGCAGTTTGCGCAGCTGTGTGTTGATGTCAGCCGCCAGACTGCACATATAACGGTCATGGCTGGAGATATCGATCAGTGTGTTGGTCTCTGTCGAAAGCCTGTCGGCGAATGCAGCGGCGATCTCCCTTGCCGACCTGCGCATTCGCAATATTTTTCCGCCGCATATCAACACGATCACAAAGAGCAGCACCGCAAAAAAGCACAATCCCATCTCCATAAATCCCTCCCACGTCGCCGACAGCCTGTTTTTCAGGATCCCACAGCCTTTTTATATCTTCTGTTCCATATCCTCTACTTGATATTCTCTGTTTGACATCCTCTATTTGATATCCTCTTTGCGGAAGAAAAAGATACCGACCCCAGTTACCACCACTGTGACGATAGCGGAGTACAGTGCCATCTGCCACAGATGGACAGCGTTGCCCATCCAGAACTGCGCTGTCTGGTTTCCCGGCAGGAAGTCATTCAGGAACTCATAGACAACACGCTTGGTTCCGTCTACATAATACGGATTTGGTATGTCCTCCTCCTCGATATATTCTCCCGTCACGCTGTCCTGGTAGAGATATCCCTCATATACCGGCGGCATGTCAAGCCGGGAATCGATATAGGCTCCCCAAAAGATCATCAGCACGATCCCGAGGATGCATATCACTGCTGTGACTGCCTTGTTCTGGCTCAGCATGGCGGCCAGTGTATAGATCGCAGTGACCGCGGCACACAGCACGAACACACATCCGACATAAGCCAGCACCATTTCTACTCCGCTTGCAAAAAAACCGAGCAGCAGGATCCCTGCACCGAGATCTGTCACAAAGAACGCAAGACACATGACGCATTCCGCCGCAAAACAGATGATCAGATTGGAGAGATAAACATCTATTCTGCTGTGCCCCAGCATAATTTTGTTCCGTATCGTCCCATCGCTGTACTCCGTGCCGATAAAAAGACTGCAAAAGACAGCCGCAATGATCATGATCAGCGGCACATAGGTCAAAAAGCACTCCTCCAACGGTATTTCATACCCATCGTACTTTTGCATGAGATAAAATTTGTGCAGCGGCAGGATCAGACCGACTGCAGCCATAACCACTATCCCTGTCCAGAAACAGGCAGTATGTCTCAAACGCAGAAAACCCGCATATACTAATCTATTCATCACTGGCACCTCCGATCAGACTGACATAATAGCTCTCCAGACTCTCGTCCCGCTCATGAATGGACAGCACCTCGCAGCCCTCGTCAGCAAGTGACAAGATCAGCTGCGTGACGGGAACCTTTCCGTAGATATCGGCAGTCGATTCCGAGGAAATGCGGTAGTCGAGGCGCAGCCGGTCAGCCGCCTGCGCAAAGAACTTGACATTTGCCACCTCCACACACAGACATTTCCTGCAGGCAGCATCCAACTCTACTGCGCTGATCTCCCTGACGATGCGTCCCCCGTCGATAAAACCATAATGCGTCGCAAGGCGTGAGAGCTCATCCAATATATGGCTCGAGATCAGCACTGTAATGCCGCGCTCCCGATTTAGCTTGAGGATCAGTTCGCGCATCTCGATGATCCCCTGTGGATCAAGCCCGTTCACCGGCTCATCCAGCACCAGAAAGTCCGGATCGCCGCAAAGCGCTATGGCGATGCCAAGCCGCTGGCGCATGCCGAGCGAGAAATTTTTCGCTTTCTTCCTGCCAGTGTCACCGATCCCCACCAGTCTCAACAGTTCCGGGATGCCCTCATACGATGGCAGTCCGATAATGCGATATTGTTCTCTGAGATTATCCTCCGCTGTCATGTGCAGGTAGATCGACGGCGTTTCCACGACTGCCCCGATCCTGCGCTGGGCATCCCGGATCTCCTTTTCCGTGTTCTTTGCCCCATATAACACGAACTCACCTGATGTCGGCTTCTGCAGCCCACAGACCAGCCGGATCAGCGTGGTCTTCCCGGCACCGTTCTTCCCGACAAAACCATAGATCGCCCCCTTGGGGACATGCATGTCAAGTCCGTTCAGCGCCTTAAAATGCTTGTAGTGCTTGCTCAGAGCGCTGGTAGTCAATACGTACTCCATAACAATTACAACTCCCTTCTCTTTCACTGTTTCCAAACGCTGTTTTCCCATTTCAGACGATTCCGCGCACTGCAGCTGCCAATCCGGATCGTCTGGAACTGTTTATCATTTTAGCAATACTTTGTTAAGAAACCTGTTAAGAAAAGCGTTAAGATATTGTTAAGACTCATACAATTTGAACCCGATCCCCCAGACAGATTCCACATAATCCTTTCCGCCCGCGTCCCGCAGTTTCCTCCGCAGATTGCTGACGTGCACCCGCAGGGAGCTCTCCATGCAGTCCGGCGTGTCCTCACTGATCCGCTCGAGCAGCAGCGTCTTTGTGATGACCTGCGAAGGATTCTGCATCAGCATTTTTAAGATCGCATACTCCGTCCTGGTCAGATGTACCATCTCGCCGCACACATAGACGCTGTGCGTCCTGGTGTCTATGACGATATCCCTGTATTCGAGCATCATTCCGGCACCGAAGACAGCGGCATTCCGAAGCTGTACGGCGATGCGCGCGATCAGTTCCTTTGTGTCAAAGGGCTTGGTCACATAATCTGCCGCGCCGCCAAGCAGCAGATCCACTTTATCCTCCACGCCCGCTTTTGCGCTGACAACGATCACGGGGATACCGTTCAGCCGCGGCAGCAGCTCCCTGCCGTCCAATCCTGGCAGCATCAGGTCGAGCAGCACCAGATCAGGACGGACCGAGGACAACGCAAGAAGGGCTTCCGTCCCGGAATAGGCACGCGTGACGCGATAGCCCTCCCTGGCAAGAAGCTCCTCCATCATATTTCCGATATTGAGATCATCATCGATAACAAAAATATTTTTCATACAAAATCCTGTTTACTCAGCCGCAAGCTTTTTCGCCCGCTCAAGTGCCTCGTCAATGTGCGTGCAGAAATTGTCTTCCCCGATCTCCCGCGCAAAGCCTGCCTTGTCCATGACGGCTCTCGGCTGCTCGTTGACGTGCGAAAGGATGATCCGGACATTTTTCTTCGCATATTTCTCATAAAGCTGCTCCAGCGAATGCATTGCCGTCGCGTCGATCGCGCTCACACTCCGCATGCGCAGGATCAGAAACTGTGTGTCATCTTTCACTGAGATATTCAAAATCTTGTCGGCAGCCGCAAAGAACATCGGTCCCGAGATCTCGTACACAAGTGTGTGCGCCGGAACTTCCCTGAGCGCGATGCTGTCCGGGTCGTCCTCCTCGTCGACATACTTCCAGCCTTCCACTTCCGTGACGTCGCTCATCCGCTTCATGAAGAGGATCGCCGCCAGCAAAATGCCCACCTCGATCGCTGCAACCAGATCGAACACGACCGTCAGCACAAAGGTCGTGACAAGCACGATAATGTCACTCTTTGGCGAGGATTTGCAGAGATTGACAAAGGTTCTCCAGCCGCACATGTTGTAAGCTACCATGAAGAGGATCGCCGCGATGCAGGGCATCGGGATCAGTGCAGCGTAAGGCATCAGCACGACCAGGATCAATACCAGTGTGACCGCGTGCACCATGCCCGCGATGGGTGTGCGCCCGCCGTTTTTGATGTTGGCAGCAGTCCTTGCGATCGCGCCCGTGGCTGGGATCCCGCCGAACAGCGCCGAGCCGATATTGCCGATCCCCTGTGCGATCAGCTCCATGTTAGAGCGGTGTTTGGAGTTGATCATGCTGTCGGCAACAACGCACGACAGCAAGGATTCGATCGCCGCAAGGATGGCGATCGTGAACGCGTCGGGAAGGATCCTGCTGACGTCCGCTAACGTAAAACTCGGAAAATGAAAACCTGGAAGTTTATTGCTGATCTCGTACAGATCGCCGATTGTATTGACGTTCATGTTCAAAAGCTTCACCATCAGGATTCCCGCGATGACAGCGATCAGAGAGCCCGGTATCGTCTTGTTGATATACGGCCACACGATCAGAATGGCAAGACATACAAGTCCGACGATGAGTGCCTGCCAGTTGATCGTCGACATATTCTTAACGATCGCCTCCATCTTTTCCATCGTCTCGATCGTGACCGTTCCCTCCGGATATGTAAGCCCCAGGAAATCCTTGACCTGTCCGATGACGATGGTCACTGCGATGCCCGCCGTGAATCCTGTCGTGATCGTGAACGGAATATATTTGATCAAATTGCCCAATCTTAAAAGCCCCATCACGACCAGGATCATTCCTGCAAGAATTGTTGCAAGTATCAGTCCGTCCATTCCCTTCTGTGCAACGATTCCTGCAACGATCGTTGCGAACGCTGCCGTCGGACCCGCGATCTGCACACGGCTGCCGCCCAAAAACGAAATCAGGAATCCCGCGATGATCGCCGTGTAGATACCCTGCTCTGGTCCCACCCCCGATGCAAGTGCGAGCGCGATCGACAGCGGAAGTGCGATGATCGCCACGATGATACCCGCTATGACATCCTTTACAAACTGTTGTTTTGTGTAAGTTTTCATCACCGAAAACAACTTTGGTTTTAACTTTTCCATACCGTTCTCCTCATTTTCATTCGACCTCGAAAAATAACCGGTGCAATCTGTACGTTATTCTTCTGCCGTTCCTCAGTAAATACCGAAAGCTACAGAAATCGCTCCGATCCTATATAAAATCAACCAAACTTACTATATACCTATTTATGCCATATTTCAAGAAGGATTTTCATTTATCAGCTGACCTGTGTAATAAAATCCGTGCGATTCCACAAGTCTGACACTGACGATCTTTCCGATCAGGGACGCATCCCCCGGAAAATGTACGATCGTATTGTTGGAAAGCCTGCCTGTGACCAGCGAACTGTCATGTTCATTGATCTCCTCGACAAGTGCACCGTGCACCTCACCGGTCAGTCGTCCCACGCGGCTTTTCGCGGTCTCCTGCACGACCTTCAGCAGTCTGTCAAAATTATCCCTGATCTCCTCCTCGCCCGTGGGATTGGGCATCGTGGCAGCAGGTGTCCCTGTACGCTTAGAGTAGATGAATGTAAAGGCATTGTCATACTGTACTTCCTTCACAACCTCGATCGTCTCGTCAACGTCCGCCGCAGTCTCTCCCGGAAAGCCCACGATGATGTCCGTCGTGAGTGAAATATCCGGTATCTCTTCCCTGATCTTGTGCGCAAGCGCGAGATACTGCTCCTTTGTATAACGCCTGTTCATTGCCTCCAGTATTCTCGTGGAGCCCGCCTGCAGCGGCAGATGCAGATGACGGCAGATCTTTTTGGAGTGCTTCATCACCTGGATCAGCTCGTCCGACAGATCCTTGGGATGCGAGGTCATGAACCGGATGCGCTCCAACCCGTCTATCTTCTCCACTTCCTGCAGCAGCTGCGCAAACGACATGGGTTCATCCAGATTCTTGCCGTAGGAGTTGACGTTCTGCCCCAGGAGCATGACTTCCACAACGCCCTCCGACACGAGCTTTTCGATCTCCCTGATGATATCCCTGGGGTCACGGCTTCTCTCCCGCCCCCGCACATACGGGACGATGCAGTAGCTGCAGAAATTGTTACAGCCGTACATGATGTTAACGCCTGATTTGAAGGCGTACTTACGCTCTGCCGGCAGATCCTCGACGATCTTGTCCGTGTCCTGCCAGATATCGATGATCATGCTGTCCGAACTGTACATCGCAACGATCAGCTCCGCGAATTTGTAGATATTGTGTGTCCCGAAGATCAGATCCACAAAGCGATAGCTTTTCTGGATCTTCTCGATCACGGACGGCTCCTGCATCATACAGCCGCAGAGCGCGATCTTCTTATGCGGAGCTTTCTTTTTCATGTTGTGTACAAACCCCAGTCTGCCGTACACCCGCTGGTTTGCATTGTCGCGGACGGTACAGGTATTGTAAAAGACCAGGTCCGCCGACTCGTCCTCTATCATCTCAAAACCGATATTTTCGAGAATGCCGATCAGTTTTTCGCTGTCCTTGGCATTCATCTGACAGCCAAATGTCTCCCCGTCCGCCGTAAGACGTCTGCCCAGCCGCTCACTCTCGGCATTCACGATCCCGCGCGCTTTTTTGATAAAATAATACTGGCGCATCGGCTCGTCCGCCGGCGCATCCGCTCTCAGATCGATCGTTTCCAATATCGCTTCCAATTCTTCGTTTTTGATCATACTGATTCTGCCTTTCTATCTGCTAATATTTCCTCTAATAGTATACAGGATTCCGTTCATCTGCACAACAAAAATATTTCCTTCGTATTTTGAAAAACAAATCGCCAACAGGAACGTTTTGTGCTATATTAATAGCGGATAACTACGAATCAAGAAATGTCAGGAAAGGAAAAAACACAATGCCTAAAAAGATCAGCACAAAAAAATACCTGGAATATATCCTCGAAGAGACGACAAAGATCCTGGCGATCGACAGTCCGTCCGGCTTCACCCAAAAAGCAGCAGAATACGTAATGAACGCCTACACCGCTCTTGGCTACACACCTGTTCAGACTGTGAAGGGCGGCGTACTCTGCGAGATCGGCGGACACAAGGAACAGGGCAACGCTCTCATGATGGAAGCGCATATTGATACGCTCGGCGCGATGGTCTGTGACATCAATTCCAATGGCTGTCTCAAGCTCTCCCCTGTAGGAGGCATGAACCCGAACAACGCCGAGGCCGAGAACTGCAAAGTCTACACACGCGAAGGCAAACGCTACACGGGCACTTTTCAACTGTGTGACGCATCGATTCATGTAAACGGCAAATTCAACGAGACGAACCGCTCTTACAATGACATGGAGGTCGTGCTCGACGAGAATGTCAAGACCAAAGAAGATACGCTTGCACTCGGTATCATGCCCGGCGATTTCGTCTGCTTCGATCCGCGCACTACCATCACCGAAAGCGGTTATATCAAGAGCCGTTTCCTCGATGACAAGCTCAGTGTAGGTATTCTTCTGGGCTTCGCAAAGTATGTAAAAGAAGAGAAGGTCGCGCTGCCCAGAAATGTATATCACCACATCACTGTATTCGAGGAAGTTGGGCACGGCGGGGCGGCTTCGATTCCGTCAGATGTATCAGAAGTACTCTCTGTGGACATGGGCTGCGTGGGGAACGGGCTCGCCTGCACAGAACATCAGGTTTCCATCTGCGCAAAAGACAGTTATGGTCCCTACAACTATGAGATCGTATCAAACCTCATCGCTGCCGCAAAACGCCGGAAAATTGACTTCGCGGTCGACGTCTACCCGCACTATGGCTCCGACGCGGACGTGGCACTCACCGCCGGATATGATGTAAAACACGGTCTGATCGGCTCCGGCGTGTACGCATCACACGGCTATGAGCGCAGCCACAAGGACGGCGTGCTGAATACGTTTTTGTTGTTGACAGAATACCTGAAATAACGCTCGCGCCGTTTGCTGGATTTTGCTTGTCCTTTTCGTACTGCTCATGATCCGGCGATATCTGTAATGTTTTTCAACAAGTCCAGCCTTTGCAGAAACATATCATAGTACTGTGGTACTTCTGCAAAGACTGCCTCGTCCACATACACAAAAAGGGAGCACCCTATCTCTGGTTTGCTCCCTCTCACACAATAATGTTCCCTATGTAATTAATTGCAGTCATGCAATTCGATCAAGCCGCTCTTTCACCCTGCGCAGTTCACTTTCAAGAATATTGACACGAACCACGAGCATTTCTCTTTCACTGTCAACTCTGATCGCATCATTTAGATGTCTGGATATATCCAGATGGCCTTCTGCTATACGCCTGATGTTAACACGTATTTCATTTTCAAGTGTCAGCTCGATATTCGAAATCTTCTGCTTCACTTCCTGAAGATCACGTTCGAGTGTCTGCATTCTTGCTTCCAGACTCTGCATCCCCGTTTCCAGACCCTGCATACCCGTTTCCAAACCTTGTATTTTTGATAAGATCAGATCAAGTTTTTGGCTGTCTGTCATATTATCCCTCCATATAATACAAAATTTATTTGCTGCTAATATGATTCTATCACAACCCGGACAATCTGTCATTGACGGCGTAGTTAAATACTCAGTACTCTTTTCCGATCGACTCCACTCCGTACTTCAACCGGAACGCTTCCAGATCACTGTCATTCCTGACAAACATGACCTCCTCAAATTTTCCGGTACGGATGTCCTTGAATCCCACGACACGCTCCCCGTTGCAGATGCTGCATTTCATGATCGGTATCTGATTCTCCTTGTCATACGATGCTTTCCGGACCTGCGCCTTTTTCTTAAACATATATCCCCACGCTCCCTGAACATGGCGAAACCGGGACCAAACCGGAATCGCTGCAATGAAATAAGGAACTGTGAAAAAGCATTCTGCACAGTTCCCGGTATAGTTACAGTGACAATTTATTCTTCAGAATATTATAGAGATCTGCCCGCGTCTCGGCGTTATTGGTGTAGTCCCTCGTGACCACAGGCGCGTCCTTTGTCGGCGTAGTCGCTACACCGATGCATTTAAACTGTCCCCATGGCAGCAGGGATGTGTCTTTATAGTAGACTTCCCAGATATCCTTCTTGTTCCACGTATACTTGCCTAACAGTTTGTTTTCCTTCTTGGAATAATAAAATTTCACGGGATTTTCAGAGTAATATATCATCACAGGACGTTTGTTATAATATGTGTATATCTCTTTTCCTTCCGCGTCGAAAAGCTCAGGGATGCCATCCCCTGTCACATCGACAAGCGCGAAAGTGCCGCTGTAACTCTCCATAAACTCGAGCTGCATGCGGTATGCATCCGCAAAATCCTCCAGATCCTCGAGCGCTTTCTGCTTCTCCGTCTTTGCGGGCTGAACCTGCGATACCATAAACGGTCCCGGTATATAGAATGTGCCGTTCAAGTCCACTTGATAAAATCCGTTGTCCGTGATCCCGTACACCCTCACGTTCGTGAAGCGCTCGAGGTACACTACCACCGGCGAGAACACGTCCGGCGTCGCATACACAGGCGTTCCCGATGTGGTGTACATCTCCACCATCTCGATCGGCGTCACGTTAAACGCGTAAGCCGTGGCTGGCGGATCCAGCAGCACAACCGCCGCTAAAATTACTGCCAGAGCCATGCCAGATCTTAATTGATGCACGATCGTTTTTTTTCGTTTATCCATTTCCATTCCCCTTCTCTACTAAACTGCTAATCGTCCTCATTCATCATATTCCAAAATCGGATTACAAGTCCGTAAAATGAAACGCCTTTTTCCCGGATACATAATCCGCGACAACCTGCCCATTTCCATAGAGCTTGTACTTGTACGTCAGAAGCCCTTCAAGCCCCACAGGGCCGCGCGCGTGGATCTTTCCGGTGCTGACACCCACCTCCGCGCCAAATCCATAGCGAAAACCGTCCGCAAAGCGCGTCGAACAGTTCTGGTACACACCGGCGGAATCCACCATTCTCATAAAGTGTTCCGCCGCCTCGCTGTTTTCTGTGACAATGCAGTCTGTGTGATGCGAGCCGTATTTGTTGATATGTAAAATTGCCTCATCAATATCCGCGACTGTCTTTGCCGAGATGATCAGATCGAGGTATTCTGTGGCAAAATCTGCATCCGTCGCCAGCTTGCAGCCATACCGGTCTGCAATGTCAGCGGTGGCGCGCAGCTCTACATTGCGCGCGCGAAACGCTTCGTTCAAACGCGGCATCAGCGCATCGACAGCATCCTTGTGCACCAGCAGCGTCTCCACGGCATTGCACACCGCCGTGTACTGCGTCTTGGCGTCAACGATGACAGGGATCGCCTTCCCGATGTCAAAATCCTTGTCGACGTAGATGTGGCAGATCCCGTCCGCATGTCCCATCACAGGAATCCGCGTATTGTTCATGATATACTGTACAAAGGCGTTGGACCCCCGCGGTATCAGCAGGTCGACCGACTCATGGCACGCGAGCAGCTCGGAGATCTCGTCGCGCTGTTCTGCCTGAAAGAGACAGTTCTCTGGCAGACCGCTCTCCATCGCGGCGTGGTAGATCAGCGAGAACACGGTCTTATTTGTGTGTTTCGTCTCGCTCCCGCCCTTTAGGATCGCGCAGTTGCCGCTCTTGATACACAGGCTCGCGATCTGAACCAGCGCATCCGGTCTCGCCTCGAAGATCACACCGATCACACCGATCGGGCAGCTCTCCCGCACCAGCGTCAGTCCCTCGTCAAGCTGGCGCACCAGCTGCGTCTCGTACACCTTGTCCGACAGACCGATCAATTCCTCAATCCCTTTGACCACTCCTGTCAGCTTTTCGATATTAAATTTCAGTCGTTTCACGACCGCCTCCGGAATATCATTTTCCAGCGCCTCCGCCAGATCCTGCTCATTCGCCCGGAAAATGTCCTCCTGGTTTTCGAGCAGCACCCTGGCAATATTCGCGAGCGCCTGATTCCTGATCTCTGCGGACTTAGAAGCCATCTGCGTGCTGTCAAGCTTCATCGCCGCCGCCTTTTCCCGTATTGTCATATATCCACTCCATTCTTTTTTCTACACACGCCGCCCGGCAGCAGACTGTCAGCAAGGACTGACGGGTGCCCGGCGATCGCGCAGGGCAAATATCTCAAATATCATATCCGCAAAAATGAATAGATGATCTCCTCCGTCACGATCTTATCCATCTTGATATCATGTTCCGCCCTCGGTATCTCGTCCACGATCTGACAGGCATACGCCAGCGCCATGGTCGAGAGCTGCCGCCTGTTCTCGAGAAATCTGTCGTAAAAACCCTTTCCGTAGCCTACACGGTAACCCGATGTATCAAATGCCACTCCGGGCAGGATCGCCAGTGTATCTTCCCTCGGCTGGAATTTGTAGCGTGCCTGGATGTCTTCCCTTGGTTCGAGAATGTCCATATATCCCCTCACAAGCTGCCGAATGGAGATCACCTGATAAAACTCCATCGTGTTCGTCATCTTGTCAACCCTGGGAAAATAGATCCTCTTCCGATGGAGAAGGGCATCCTCAAAAATCCCGCGCGTCATCACTTCCCGACAGTAGTCGGCATAGAGCAGGATATTGTCCGCCTCCCTGTATTCGGGAGTCTTGATCACCTTCTGGACGATCGCCGAACTCTTTGATGCAGCCTCATCGTCGGTCAGCTTTTTTCGAGTCTCAAGTATTCTCTTCCTGATCTCAGCCTTTGTTTCCATCTTCTCACTCCATATTGCGCTTCACTCTCTTGTCTTTGAGGTCAGTAATACTTCCATCCGATTCCCGGATCGATATATTGTCAAGCTGGCCTCTCAGATTTGCGCGCACATTTGCCACATATTCTGCACGCAGTTGTGCCTGCTCTGCTTTTTCCTCCTCCGTGAGACCTTCCGCCTGTGATTTGTGATACAATTCATTGATCCGTTTTATCTTTTCCTCTATATTCATATTAACCCCCACACACCACTCTTTGCAACATAAAAATCAGTTTTTCACCAGCTTTTGATCAGGGCGATCTCCCTCGCATATCCCTCGTCGTCGTTCGGAGTCTCCAATATGAACGGCTTGTCCGCCAGAAGCGGATGCTTTGCCACCGACTTTAGCGCCTCCGCGCCGATCTCACCTTCACCGATCTTCTGATGGCGGTCCTTGTGGGAAGCACGCACGTTCATGCTGTCATTGAAATGAACCGCTTTAAGCCTGTCGATCCCTATGATATCATCAAATGCCCTGAGCACGCTGTCAAGATCACCGACAATGTCATACCCGCCATCCCACACATGGCAGGTGTCAAAGCACACCCCTACTTTGTCTTTCAGCTCAACAAGGTCGATGATCGCCCTCAGCTCCTCAAAATTCCTGCCCACCTCAGATCCCTTTCCAGCCATCGTCTCCAGGAGAACGGTCGTATTGTACTCCGGTTTGAGCGCACAGTTGATGGCGTCCGCGATCATGGGGACAGCCGCCTCTGCACCTTGTCCCACATGGGAACCGGGATGAAAATTGTAGTAATTTCCCGGAAGGTACTCCATGCGCGCCAGATCGTCCGCGAGCGTCTCCCTCGAAAACTTTTTTATGTTCTCCTTCTCCGCACACACGTTCATCGTGTAGGGAGCATGCGCTACGAGCCTGCCGAAATGGTGTTCCTCCATCAGCCTGCGAAGCTTCAATGCGTCCTCGGGATCAATCGTCTTTGCCGCCCCGCCTCTCGGATTCCTGGTAAAAAAAGCAAAGGTATTCGCGCCCAGCTTCAATGCCTCCTTGCCCATATGCTCAAAGCCCTTCGACGATGACAGATGATTTCCTATATACATGTTGTCCTCTCCTTTTCCTTTCCTATTCAATTCAATGCATTATGTTCGTATTGTATTTAACGCATTGTTGTCTTTTCCTTTTCGATGCTTTGTATTCATATTCTGTTGATTCAATGTTTTATATTTGTATTCTGATGATATTATATTCAATGCATTATGAGATTACGGTATAGTAAAACAGTCCGATTTAGAATCCGGCATGTCACACCAGCGGTGCAAATATCCGCAGGATACTGTTGATGATCCCAAACACCATCCCCTTCTTTTCATCCAGCAGCGTGCGCTCTCTGCTCACCTCCATCGACTCCTCAAAATCCTTTTTGAGATCCTTCAGGATCGATGCCCTGTAGAACAATGCGCTGCACTCATAATGCAGGTACAGACTCCTGTAGTCAAGGTTGACCGTTCCGATCAAACCAATGCAGTCATCCGCCAGACACGCCTTTGCGTGCACGAATCCCGGCGAGTACTCATAGACCTTTACGCCCGCCTCCAGCAGCTCGCGGTAATAGCTTCTTGACATTCGATACACCAGCTTTTTGTCCGGGATCCCCGGCATGATGATACGGATATCCACGCCCCTCTGCGCCGCCCTCACAAACGCGTCACGCAGGCCGTCGCCCAACAATAAATACGGCGTGTAAAACCACACATACTCCCTCGCCTGACCCAGCAGATCGATAAAAAGGCTGTTGCTAGCCGCCTCCGCCCTGCCGGGCGAGTCATAATACGGCAGGACGTACCCGTCAAAGTCCATGCCGTCAGCACTCGGCGTCCCCGCAAAGTCGCTGCCGACCAGCTCCTTCGTGATCTTGTTGAGCGATGATGCATTCCAGAATTCTATGAACATATAGGTGTAGCTCCTGATGGCATCCCCGGTGATCCGAAAACCTATATCCTTCCAGTGCCCAAAGGGATGCGCCTCATTGATGTACTCATCCGCGAGGTTGATGCCGCCGCTGAACGCCACAGCACCGTCCACGATCATGATCTTGCGGTGATCCCGGTTATTCAGCGCGCCGCTCAGCACGATCATCGGATTGAACTTCTCGCATTTTATCCCCTTTTTCAGGAGCGATGCCCTGTTGCGCGCAGAAAAAGTCCCGATACTGCCGATGTCATCATACAAAACGCGGATGTCGACGCCCTCCGCCACCTTCTTCTCCATGACGTCCACCATCGCCTGCCACATGACACCCTCCTGGATGATGAAATACTCTATGAACACATACCGTTCTGCCGCTTTCAGGGCGGAGAACATCTGCTCGAACAGGAGCTCTCCGACCGGATAGTACTGCGCCGTGTCATTTCTGAGAACCGGAAACCCTGTGACCCTTTGGATATAAGCAAATGTTTGTGCGATTCGCTTGTCCTCGTTTTCCATCTGCTTCTGAATCCGCGTCCCGTCATTTAATGATATCGGTATGCTGTCATGCGTTGCGTTCAGACGCTGTTCCAGCACATTTCCGGTCCGCCTGTTCCCGTAGAACAGATACATCAGCGCTCCCGGCAGCGGCGCCACAAACATGACTAGCAGCCACAGCATCTTGTAGGCGCCCTCTCCCCTGTTTGATATGAGAAAGAGGACAAACAATGCGGACAACACCGATAAGACACTGTAAAAAAGTGTTGCAAACGGCGCGAGCCATTTCGCAATGCCATAGATGATCAGCCCCTGCAAAACCACGACTGGCAGCACCGAAACGATCCTTCCTGTAACGATCCTGCCCACACTTACTTTTTTCTTTTGATGCATGCGATCCCCCAATTCTACAGATGTTCTATCCGATGCAGATTGTCGATAAAGTCTGTAAAGTTAAACTGCTCATCCCTGTTCGCCTTGAAGAACGTGCCGTGATTCCTGCCCTCCATAATGCGGTGGATGACGCGCACGTCCCTGCCGTTTGCAATGACCATGTCCGCGCCGGAATACGTCGCGATCTTCGCCGCCGTGAGCTTCGTCTCCATGCCGCCTGTCCCGACGCTGCTCCCCGTCGATGCCTTTCCCATGCAGAGCAGCTCATCCGTGATACGGTCTACCGTCTCGATGTACAATGCATTGGGATTCTGTCTCGGATCATCCGTGTACAATCCGTCGATATCCGAGAGCAGGATCAGCAGATCCGCGCCGACAAGCGCCGTGACGATCGCGGACAGTGTGTCGTTGTCCCCGATCACATCCTCCACCTCAAATGTCGAGATCGTATCATTTTCATTCACGACAGGGATCACTTCCATCGCAAGCAGCTCGTTGAATGTATTCTGGGCATTCCTCCTGTTCAGATCCGCCTCGATCGTATTTCTGGTCAGCAGGATCTGTGCTGCCTGATGGTTGTACTCCGAAAAAATCCGCTGATATGTAGTCATGAGCCGGGCTTGTCCGATCGCCGCGCACGCCTGCTTCTGCGCGATGGTGAAGGGCGGCTTGATATGGAGCGCCTTCCTGCCGCATCCGATCGCGCCCGATGTCACCAGGATCACGTCCTTGCCCTGATTCCTGATATTGCACAGCTCCCTCACGAGGATATCCATCTTGGTGTAGTCCAGATCCCCCGTCTCAGCGTGCTGTAGTGAGGAGGAACCGATCTTGACTACAATTCTTTTCTTATCCTTCAATTTCCCACGCAGCTCTTCCATTGTTTTTCCTCCGTATTTCATCATCGTGATCTTCTCTATTGTAATTCTATTTCTCCAAGAAGTCCAGCGTTTCTAAATTTTCACATGCAAAATCGTATGAAGTCCCGGCTGAACCGTAACGCAAAATCTTCATCTGGTGCACGGTCCAAACTGTCCTGCAATCTGCTCCGCGACCCGTATCCCGTCCATTGCCGCAGAAGTGATTCCTCCCGCATAGCCTGCCCCCTCGCCGCAGGGGTAGAGTCCCCGCGCCGTCGGACACTGCAGTGCATCATCGCGGCAGATCCTGACCGGAGACGATGTTCTGCTCTCGATTCCCGCCAGCAGGGCATGGTCTCCTGCAAATCCTTTGATCACCCTGTCAAACTCTTCCATCCCCTCCATGAACGCCTGCTCGCAGGCACCAGGCAGCAATCCCCGCAAATTTGAAAATAAATGCGCACCCTTTATGTCCGGCTGCGGGCAGCCCGGATCGGGATCCGGCCCGGATCGCTGATCGCGCTTGTAATCCCCATAATACTGTACGGGCACACGTCCGCTCCCGATCGAATACGCCTTCCGCTCAAGCTGTCTCTGGAATGCGATGCCTGCCAGCGGACCGTCCGCGCCGTAATCCGCTGGCGTGACCTGCACGATGATGGCACTGTTTGCCCTGCCGCTCCCCCTGTCCGAGCAGCTCATGCCGTTCACGGCGATCTGTCCCGGCTCACTTGACGCGTTGACGATATATCCGCCCGGGCACATGCAGAACGAGTAGACACCGCGCCCTGTGCTGCTCTGTGCCGTCAGCTTATACGGCGCCGCCGGAAGCAGATCTCCAAATTCCCTGCCGTACATACACTCGTTGATCAGGCGCTGCGGATGCTCCACACGCATCCCGACGGCAAACGCTTTTGCCTCCATGGGGATCCCGATCTGATCCAAATATGTAAAGGTGTCCCGGGCACTGTGCCCGATCGCCAGTACTGCCTGCGTCGTCGGGAGCACTTCACTGTCGTTGATCATGACACTGCACAGGGCGCCATCTGCAATCCCAAGCCCTGTCACCTTAGCGCCGAAACGAACCTCTCCTCCATTTCTGATCATGTCGTTTCGCATGTTTGCCACCACTTTTTTCAGGATATCTGTCCCAATATGCGGTCTGCTCTCATACAAAATGTGTTCCGGCGCGCCAAATTCCACGAAAATCCGCAGCACCTCCGCATTTCTGCCAGATTTATCCTTCACCAGCGTGTTGAGCTTTCCGTCCGAGAACGTCCCCGCCCCGCCCTCGCCAAACTGTACGTTGGACTCTGGTTTCAGGCTGCCGCCGTTCCAGTACGCCTCCACATCCTTTGTCCTGGTCTCCACATCCGCGCCCCGCTCGAGCAGAATCGGTCTGTAGCCATGCCGCGCAAGCATATAACCGCAGAATAGCCCTGCCGGTCCCATGCCGATAATGACTGGTCTCTGTGCCAGCACCTCCTTGCCCGGTACCGGGAATTGATATACTGTGGGCGTATAGCGCGCAACGCTGTCATTGCTGCAGCACTTCAGAACTTTTTCCTCCAAACCTTTGTTTTTCAACGCGACGCCCAGCGTGTAGACCTGAAAGATCTGCGCTTTTTTCCGCGCGTCGATCGAATGTTTCAAGATTGTGATATCTGACACCTCTGTCGGATTGACGCCCAGCATTTTTGCCGCCTTTTTTCTGAGCACGTCTCTGCTGTCGATCAAATCCTCCAACGCTAACCGCTGTTCGGAATTATCGCACGCTTCCTGATGCCATTCTTTTTTCAATCCTTTTTTTAATTCTATTTTCATCTGACGGATCGTTATCATGTCCTATCCTCCCGCAAAGCCGCGTCTGTTCCCGCAATCGCGCCTGTCGCCCAGGCCCACTGCAGATTGTACCCGCCGCACACGCCGTCACAGTCCAGAAGTTCCCCGACAATATAGACATCGGCACACCTGCGTGACATAAAATGTTCATCAACCTCCCTGAGCGGCACACCGCCGCAGCACACCTGCGCATTCTCAAACGAGTTCGGTCCTGTGATCTTCACCCTGAAATCCGCAAGCATCCTGATGCATGCCCTGATCTTGCCGACACCTGCCTGTGCGGCTGTCTCCCCCGGTGCGATCCTGTTCTGCCTGCAGACAACGGCAGCCACCTTTTTATGTACCAGCCCTGACAGAAATTCCTCCGCCGTCTTGTGCGGGAATCTTTCGATGCTTTTTTCATCTGTTTTTCCGATATCGATATAAGGAATGAAATCGATCCTCGCCTCACACTGTTTTTGATCATGAACTGCCCGCGACACCAGCCTGCTGAACTGAAAGACCGGTATGCCGGAAATCCCATAATCCGTCAGCTGCAGTTCTCCCCGCTCACGGGCAGCCTCCCTGCCGTCGATCATGAGCCGGATCTCACTCTGCGCCCGGACTCCGGAAAGTGCCCTGAAAAAAGTTCCGTCACATCTGAGCTGCACCAGCGCCGGAAGCGGCTCGACGACACTGTGCCCCAGCCTTTTGGCAAGTTCATATCCGGAACCGTCGGAACCGGAAACAGAAGCGGCTTTCCCGCCAGTTGCAAGGATCAAACGGTCGTATGACAGCTCTTCTCTATGGGATCGATCGAAAGCTTTGTTCGGACACTTTCGATCACGCCTATCCTGCCCCTGTTCGGCACGCTCATACTGTACCACACTGACCACTCCGCCTGACAGCCCCGGTTTGACTGCGGTGACGTCACAGTCTGTTCGTATCTGCACGCCAAGTCTGTCGCATGCACTCCGCAGCACGTCAAGCACGATTGACGCCTGCTCTGATGCCGGGTACACTCCGCCGTCCCGCTTTTCTTTGGTGTACAGTCCGAGACTTTCGAAAAAGTCTCTTGTTCTGCCGGCATCAAATCTGACAAGTGTGTCATAAATTCTGTCCAGCGAATCCGCGTCGCTGCTGTAGTATTTGCCCCGCACATCACTCATATTGGTCAGATTACACCTGCCATTCCCTGTCATTAGTATCTTTTTGCCCACTCTGTCCTTATGTTCCAGTATCGTGACCCTGGCGCCGTTTTGCGCCGCAAATACTGCCGCCACAAGACCGCTTGCCCCGCCGCCTGCCACAACAACCCTCTCTGCCATAACGATCATCCTTTCCATCACAGCTCACATCAGCTGCTGTATGATTCTATAAAGTGGTATACCTGCAATTCGCTGTCCATAAACTTGCCCTTCCTCAGTTCGTAGCGCACATCTGCCGGAAGCTGCTCTGTCCTCAGCCCTGTCTTGAAATACAGCGTCGTCCTGTCATGCTCATACACGCACACCTCACCGTCAACCTCCATGATATAGAATCCCGTCGTATCCTTTGTCGTATCATATATCCGGAGCACCTTGATCTTCTCCGCCGAGAAGAGCTCCAGGTGCTGTGATTTAAACCCTTTCTGCTTCTCTGCCAGTGTCGGAGCCAGGCTGTCCTCCGCGAGGAGTTCCTCGAGTTCTGTCCTGTTCAGGCCGACGTATTTTGCCGGAAGTTTTCCTACCTCCACGCTCATAGAACCGTCTTTCTTGTCTATATTCTCATAGATACATACCGTGTCAGCCGTTGTGAGCGCATTCATTTTCTGCACATTGTAGATCTCCTCCGCCGTCTTCGGCGCCTGGCCATCCCCCCCGGACAGCTCACCGGTCCCGTCCTGATCCTGCTCCGCACGCGCGCCCTCATTGGGAAATCCATCCATGGTATGCCGCTTCCACATCAGAACTGCCACCAATACCGATATCAGTATCAATACAAAAAATAAGCCAATCTTATATCTCTTCTCCATCATCAGCCTCCTCGTCAAAAGATAACACTTTGGCGTCTTTGATATAGTATCAGCTTATTTTTACTTTTTATTCACGATTTTCCATTCACATCAGGTGGAATCGCCTTGCGATCGACAGGACAGTCCTGCCGCCAGGCATGCTTCTCAGATCATGTTCATTGATCCCCTTTAACAGGATCAGTACCGCAAAATACACGATCGCGCCGACACCGATGCCCACAAACACAGTCAGCGCCTTGCCCGCGGACTTGGAGAGCAGCATATTCAGGAGCCCGATCACGATGCCCATCACAATTGACGCGATCGCCGGTATGGCAAAGGTCCGCACCAGCTCCTGGTTGTATCGCATATATTTGCGGATCGCCATCGCATTCAGGATGCACACGATCGCCGCGAACAGGATATTGGCGTAGATCACTGCGTTGATGCCCATGTCCATCTGCAGTGCCGCATACAGGAACACAACATGGATGACAAGCGCGATCGCCGCGTTCCGCACCGGAACCCTCATTCTGTTGATGCCCTGGAGCACACCGTTCGTCAGCGTCGAAATGGCAAAGAATACGACTGACATGGAACCCACATGGAGCATATTGACTGCCATGTCGACCTCCCCCTTGAACAGCAGGGAGATGATCGGTCTTGCCAGCACCGCAAGTCCCACCGAACTCGGAAAAGCGACGATCATCGTAAATCGCATCGCCTGCCCGATCCGCTCTCTCGCCCGCCCGTACTCCTCGCGCACCATCAGCTTGGTGAGCACCGGAACGATGGATGAACACATCGCGTTGGCAAGCGCGATCGGAACATTGACAAGCACTTTGTACTTGCCGGTGTACACGCCCCAGATATCCGTCTTGACATCGCTCATTCCTTTTGCCACCATGACTTTACCAAAGATCGAGGTGTCGATCACGTCGCTGATATTGTACACGGTACTGCTCAAAAGCACCGGGATGATCGTCAGTATGATCAGCTTGAAGATCTGCGGATAGCCGTCAACCCTGCCATTCTCCCGCACGCTGCGCCTTCTCGATCCCTTTCGGTACATCACATACACAAAAGCCAGGAACAGCAGCCCGACCACCGAGCCGAGCACAGGACCGATTGACGCCCCCGCCGCACCGTACGCCGGTGCATAGTCTTCATTGTGGTGCAGCGCCCCGACCTTGCCCCCGTAATTGTACAGCACGTAAGTGCCTGCGATACTGCCGATCAGCACAAATACCTGCTCGAGTATCTGTGACACGGCGGTCGGCATCATCGTTCCAAGCCCCTGGAAATATCCCCGGAACACCCCCATGACCGACACAGTTAACAACGCCGGTCCAAGTACCTTGAGCGCCATGGCACCCATCGGCTCCTCCATGATATGTTCCGCGAGAAAATCCCCCAGATATTCACAGATAAAAAATGTGACGCCGCCCATCGTCAGCGCGAAGATCATCGCACACTGGAAAACCCGCTGTGCACTTTTGTACTGCCGTTTGCTGATTTTGGACGACACCGCCTTCGACACTGCAAGCGGCAGGCTGTAGCACGATATGATCAGCATGAGCGAGTACACGGAATACGCGGCTGCGTAATACCCGTTTCCCTTGTCGCCAAAGATATGCTGCATGGGAAAGCGCCTTGCTATCCCTATAAGCCTGGAAAGGATCCCCGCCATCGCAAGGATTCCTCCCTGAACAATGAAATTAGACTTCTTTTTCTTCATTTACCGCTCTCCCTGGCAGGCAGCTTCCTGCCCACTTCTCGTTATCCCCAGCCTGTCCAGTATCTCCTCCTGTTTTTGCTCCATCACTTCCGCCTCCGCAGGCTCCATATGGTCATAACCCAACAGATGGAGCATACTGTGCGCAACCAGAAAAGCGTACTCCCGCCGGACTGAATGGCCGTATTCCCCCGCCTGCCCGTACACCTTGTCAACCGATATCACTATATCTCCGAGACACAGTTCGCCGCTTTCAGGGTCAAAATAGTCCTCTATATTCTCTTCCACCGCCGAAAAATCAGCAGGCTCGTCATAATCCACATTGGGAAAGGACAGCACATCGGTCGGACGGTCTATTCCCCGATGCTGCCTGTTCAGCTCATGGATCCCGTCATTGTCCGTAAGCAGGATATTCAGCGACACCTCATAAGGGCATTTTTCACATTCCAGCGTCTCCGCGATCACTTTGCCTGCCACTTCCTCCGCATCGAAGGGAAGCGCTCTGTCTGTCTCACTCTCTACGTAAAAAGTCATAGTATAATTTTTCTCCTGTATATATTTTTTCTATCCCGCTGAGATCCGACAGTGAGATCTCACTGTTATTCAGCACTCCGCTTCCGATCTTTCTGCGTATGATCGCAGTCGCGATCTTCCCAAAATCCCTGTCCTGGCTGGCTGCCCCCTCCTTTTCGATCAGATACATGATCGATGACACGATACAGTCTGCAAAATACACCGCCACCGTCTCCCGCATCCGCATGGGCTGTGACTTGTAAGTGTATTCCTGCAGCAGCCGGACCGCCTCAGGGGGAAATTTGTTTTCCTGACAGATTTCCTCAAGTGACCGCTCCTGCTTTTTGCACTCCAGCACGATGATCCTGTGATAGTAACCGCCGTTTTTCGCCACATCGACATCCATGTGCAGCAGTCTTGCCGTCTTTTCCGCAAAATATGCCGTATGTATGGCATTGTAATACGTCTGCCTGTCCTCCTCCTTGTACTTGGCGAGCAGCTCGTATTCCTGATCATTGATGCGCAGATACCGCCCTTTCTCCTTGTCTATGACAACTGCACAGTAGAACCGCAAAGTCGCCAGCATCAGTATAAACGTGATAAAGACATTCATGATCGGAATGACAAGCTCATCCGCTGTCAGTGTCCCATGACTCTGGAATATCAGCCCTGCCGCGATCTCGATCACATAGATCGTCACTGCGATCGACATTGGAGCGCTTGTCTTATAATCATTGTCAAGCCTCTCAAAAAGTACCGCAAAGAGTACTCCTGTGAGAAAGTACAGCAAAAACGTGAGCACATCAGCCGAGGCAAAATACGCACACACGCACATCAGCCCCGCATACGCAGTCAGCCCGGTAACGGTATTTGAAAACAGCGTCAGCGCAAGCGCTGCCACAGGAAGGATCCACCCTGCATCGGGCAGCATCGGCAGCAGGCATGCCCCCGCTGTGCCCATGAGAAACGTGAGCACAAAACGCGACAAATGTCCCCCGTTATCATAATGAAGCGCGTGATATATATTTGATTGAAAAAACGAAAATATTGTCATACCAAAACAGACCGTGACTGTCATGAGGAGGATAAAGATATCACGGAAGGATCTTTCATACAAGTACGCAGATACTCCGATCGCTGGTATGGATACAATAAGCATTACAATTACAAGAAGCACTTTCTGCCAACGCGTCTCTTCCTTTTTCTTCATATGTTCTATTTCCTTTGTCTTAAATATATTCGTTTTTCACACGCTCTACTTGCGGAACGGTGTCCCGTTCCTTCTCGGGCGCAGCTCATCTTTGCGGACGCCCTTAGCCTGCCTGTTTCCCAGACGGCTCTCATAATCCTCATAAGCCTTGACGATCTTCTGGACAAGCGGATGCCTCACGACATCCTTGCTCGTCAGGCGGATAAACGCGATATCCCCGATCTTTCCCAGCACTTTCTCCGCGATATCAAGCCCGGACTGCGTTCCGGCTGCAAGATCCTTCTGCGAGGCATCACCCGTCACGATCACCTTGGAGCCGAACCCGATGCGCGTGAGAAACATCTTCATCTGCGCCGGCGTCGTATTCTGCGCCTCATCCAGTATGATATAGGCATTGTCAAGCGTCCGCCCGCGCATATAGGCAAGCGGTGCCACCTCGATCAGCCCCTTCTCCATATTTTTCTGGAAATTTTCTGCGCCCATGATCTGATACAGCGCATCGTACAGCGGTCTCAAGTAAGGATCGACCTTGCTCTGCAGGTCGCCCGGCAGAAAACCGAGCTTCTCCCCCGCCTCGATCGCAGGGCGCGTTAAGATAATGCGCTCCACCTCGTGATTCCGAAACGCTGTGATCGCCATTGCCATCGCAAGATATGTTTTCCCTGTCCCTGCGGGTCCCAGCCCGAAGACGATCATCTTCCCCCTGATGGCATCAATATATTTCTTCTGTCCAAGTGTCTTTGGCTTGATCGGCTTTCCCGCTATCGTGTGACAAATACACTCCGAATCCATCTCCAGGAGCGCATCCTCGTCGCCATCTCTGGAAAGCTCCAGGGCGTACGATACGTTCTGCTCCTGTATCCTGTTCCCTCTCCTGGAAAGCTCCACCAGCTCATTGACCAGCTTTGCCGCCTTGTTGACGGCTGCCTGCTCCCCGCTGATGCGCACTTCCCCATTTCTGTCTGTTATGATAACATGCAGGTCATTCTCGATCTGTTTGATATATGCATCGTGACTGCCAAAGAGATTCTGCATGTGCTGTGCTTCGATCTGCAATCCAATCTGAAAATCTGCCACTGTATCCTTACTCCTTTATCTGGTTTTCCTCATCTTCCTGAGCAGTGTCCACCGGAATATCTGCCGTCTCGCCGGTCTGTTTGATCACCAGCAGGCTTCCATATAATTCCATCCCTTTACTACTCTTTTCCATTTTAACATCTTTTTCAACAATTTGTACCCCTTTTTCCTGTAATCCTGAAATAAATTTTTCAAAATTTTCAGACAGCTTTGCTTTCATCTCCTCTTCTGTGTAGTCAAAGTACTTGATGTAGTACTCTTTTCTGTCAATTTTCCCGTAGTATACCGGCAGATATATGTTGTCGAGCAGCACTACCTGGTGTTTTTCGACCACTGTCTCATACAGATTGTCATTTTTCTTTTTCAGGATATCCTGCTCAAAAAAATCCAGCAGGGGCATGCCGTCAATGTGATAACCGCCGATCTCCGCAAACCCCATCTTAACGTGACTGTCTGTGTAGATCATGACAGGGTAGCCGCTGTTGATCTCGCACTTGTACTCGAGCGGCGTCCGGATATAAATGTCGGCATCCGCATCATAGATCTGAAAGTTGATAATGTTCTTACCCTCATCATACACCGGAACGCCGCCCGCCACAAGCACCTGTCCTTTCTCAACCCAGTCGCCCGCTTTCACTTTGGGCACACCGTTCCTCGTCACGATCGAAGTGATCGTCCCCGCCTCGTTCGCGACGATGTTGGTCCCCCTCGTCTCGGTCTGCACAGGCTCTGACTTTTCGTTCTCCTTGACCTCCACATAGAGTTTTGTGCCCTCGAAATAGATAGACGTCCAGGTCACATTCTGAAAAGTCTCCCTGAGCTTTTTTTCCTTTTCCTCACAGTTGATACTGCTCTTCTTCATCCCGTAATGGATCGACTCCCGCTCCAGAAAATCCGACAGCTCGTCGTCGCTCACCTGGAGATTGCCGACATATTCGATCGCCCACACGTAATCCGTCACATAGTTGAGCAGCGCCAGACACACAAACACCCCTGCAAAAAAAATAATCCTTTTCTTGATAAAAGGAAAATAAAAAGGCAGTCCTTTCTTTTTGACCACATGCACTTTCGTACCTGTCTTCTTCAACAAAGGCGGCATCTTGAAAAAATCGGCGGCATACGCCTCACACATACAGATGTCCTTCTCCTGCTCTTTCTCCTTCCGAATCCCCCACAGATCAATATCGTGCATCCTGCACATATTGAAAAAGCGTTCCATGTAATCCCCATCAACCTTGATGACCAGAAACCCTCTGACATAGCGTATCCATCCATTCTGCAAGAGCTCCACCTCAAACTTCCCAGGAACTGCTGTCAGTTCCTTATCACCTTGACCTCCATGATCTGCCCTGATATCTTCATGTCTTCATTCGAATAGTACTCTATCGTGAGACAATCCCCACAGACACAGTATTTTATATTGCTGCCCTTGATCAATATGCTATGGCAGGTGTAGGATATGATTCCCTTAAAGTTCTCGACAAAAAGCTCTGATGCCCCCACCATATGGAACAACGTGGCATTCACCACCATATCCTTCGGCAGCGAAAATGCATCTGCAAAACGCTCCCCTGCGCTCATCATATCCTGTTTAAAAATATCATGTCTGTTCATATCAGCACCCAAAAATGAAGTATAGGTTTTCTATACTTCATTCTATGTCTTTTATTCGATTACTATTCCCTTGATGAGCGGCTTTTTTTCCACCGGATCACTGGCTATCGTGTACGCCTGCAGAAATCTTTCCTTCGCCATATCAAGCTTCGCCTGGTCATTGGCGTGGATCACGGCGAGGGATTCCCCCTTTTTGACCGCGTCCCCGACTTTTTTGTGCAGCACAAGCCCGACGGACAAGTCGATCGCACTCTCCTTTGTCTCGCGCCCGCCGCCCAGGATCAGCGAGCAGATCCCGATCTCGTCGCACACGATCCGCTGGATATAACCGTCCGCCGGGGATTCGATCTCCTGCGTGATCGACGCCTGCGGAAGCTTTTCCGGGTGATACACCAGTTCTCTGTCACCGCCCTGCGCCGCTATAAATTCTGCAAGTTTGTCCAGCGCGCTGCCGTCTTCGATGACCGCCCTCAGGATTTGCTCCGCTTCCTCCTCCGTCGCCGCCTTTCCACCTGCCACAAGCATATACGAACCGAGTGTCAGACACAGCTCGACGAAATCTTTTGGCCCACAGCCCCTCAAGGTGTCGACCGCCTCCCGCACCTCCAGCGCATTACCTACTGCACAGCCAAGCGGCTGATCCATATCGGAGACCACAGCGATCGTCTTTCTGCCCGCGCCGTTTCCGATCCTGACCATCTCACGCGCGAGCGCGAAAGAATCCTCCTGCGTCTTCATAAAAGCCCCGCTCCCGGTCTTGACATCGAGCACGATCGCATCCGCGCCCGCCGCAAGCTTCTTGCTCATGATAGAGGACGCGATCAGGGACATATTGTCGACCGTGGCGGTCACGTCCCGCAGCGCGTACAGTTTCTTGTCCGCCGGTGCCAGATCCGCTGTCTGCCCCATGATCGCGATCCCGATGCGGTTGATATTCTCCTTGAACTGCTGCTCTGTGATCGCTGTGGAGAAGCCGGAAAAACTCTCCAGCTTGTCGATCGTGCCGCCCGTGTGCCCCAGACCTCTCCCGCTCATCTTTGCCACCGTGACACCCGCCGCGGCAACCATCGGTGTCAGCGCCAGCGAGGTCTTGTCGCCCACGCCGCCCGTGGAGTGCTTGTCGACTTTCACGCCGTGGATATCGCTCAGATCCAGCATATCACCGCTGTGCGCCATCTCCATCGTCAGCGCCAGTGTCTCATCCGCATCCATTCCCCTGAAATAAATTGCCATCATCATCGCTGACATCTGGTAATCAGGGATCTCCCCTTTCGTGTAGCCCTGCACCATAAAACGGATCTCCTCGCCGCTCAATGCGCCCCCGTTGCGCTTTTTCATGATCAGATCGTACATTCTCATGACATTCGCCTCCTCTTCTTCATATCCTTTTAGCATCTTCTCTCAATCACTCAGGAATTATTATACTTCCTTTGGCATCCTTCCGATCTCCCTGATACCGCTGCCGTCTGTATTCATACGGTAAAACACAAAAGAATCACCTTCTCCGGACATTTTCACGACGATCTCATCCCCGCTGATCTCATACTGCAGATCTATATACGGGATTTTGCCTTCCGATACTTCCTGCCCTGCTTTCGAATAGCAGTATTCGTATAGGGTCTCCTTCCCCGAACCGTCCGATCCGACCCTGCAGAGCCTGATACCTGTGTTTTCCTGCTGCTTCGCGATCTGTTCCTCCCCGTCCTGCACCGTGATGCAGGTGACATCTCCCTGTATGTCAACAGAATAATAGATCTTTCCCTTATAATACTTCATATTGTAGACGTCAATCTCAGCGTCTTCCTTCGCCAGGATCGATAAAACCTTGTCCTCCCAGCGGTACATGGCAAGATAATAAAACGCTTCCTCTTCGTCCGAAAACGTGTAGAGTACACAATCCTCATCACTGTAATAGATGTACGCTTCATCCGGCAGCACGACCAGCTCGCCGGAGAGATCCACTTCCGGGGCAAATGTCATGTCTGCCACTTCCCAATCCGTCACCCGGTCCGATGCAGTCACGCTGCGCCAGCCCGCCTGTTCCAGCGTCAACGGCTCGTCCAGCTTCAGTTCGTATGTCACATCATATGCTCTCTGAAACGTATTTTCATTGAATTTTTCCCATCCGCCGATACTTCTCTCTTTTCTGACGCCCACGCCGCGGATCCAGTCGTCCGCGCGGTATGATGTCGTGTAGTCCTGATACCCATAAGTCTCCTCCGACGACGTCAGCCACCATTCCCCCTCGCGATAGGTATAAGTATCGGTATTCGACCATCTCCATGCACTGCCGCCATAGGAACATGTGGTAAATGACGTCCCCTCCGCAGTCAGCGGCTGATACGGATCGCCGTAAGCACCGCCCTCACTGCTTGTCGGTATCAGGTTGGTATTCTGAAAATCCAGACGATATCCGTCTGTCCCGTCACTGGCAATGGCAAACAGGATCCTTGGAAGACCTTCCCCGCTTTCGAGTACTCCCACATGATCCGTTACTCCGTCTTCATTATAGTCCAGCTCCACGCTGTCGAGAAGCACCCAGCCATCCGGCACGAAATCACGGAGCCCTTCCCCCGCCCCGGGCAGCTGCGGCACTTCTGGGACAGGCTGGGACTCCGCCTCGCTCGCCGTCTCGATCTCATCCGATGACGCCACCTCCTCTGTGACGCTCTGACTCTCCGACGGTAAAGTGCTTTCTATCTCGGTCTCCGCTGTCGAACCGGCACCGCCCTCACAGCCCGTCATCAACAGTATACTGCTTCCGATCATCGCATGATAATACAAATGATTCAGCCAATGTTTTTTGTTCTCTGCCGATATATTCAATACTTTTGTTACCTCCATATACTCTTCAACTTTTCACCGTAAGAACCGGTTCCAGCCGCGCCACTGGCGCTGCCATATCATGCGCTGTGTGCACTGCAATGACTTCGTCAATATCCTTATAGGCATACGGCGCTTCCGCCCGGATCGCCTCCTCCCATTTTTTGAGGATATCCGCTCTGCCCTTCAAATCATTTCGATCCGGATCGATCGGTGTGACGACATGGAACTTTTCCATAAATTGACGAAACGCCTCGTCATTTCCCTTCATCGCATCCCCGCGGGATTTCTTCCGCCCGGCACCGTGACTCGCACTCCAAAGTGCATCTGCGCTCCCCAGACCACGGAGCAGGTAACTCGAGCTACCCATGGAACCGGGAATCATCACAGGCTCCCCGAAATAGGCAAATTCCGTCCCCTCCATCTCCCCACAACCGCCTGCACTGCAGGCACCCTTTCGATGGATAAAATAATCTTCACCGTCAACCTGTTTTCTCCAGATATAATTGTGCGGTGCATCATAGAGCAGCTCCATATCGCATCCACCCAACACCTGCGCAAAGACCTCCTGAATCATAAACCCGAGAAACAGGCGGTTGGCAAACCCGAAATTCGCAGCATTGCCAGATGCAGCCCAGAAACGGTTCCACGCACTCAGCGCAGCGCACGATTCCGGTATCGGATAGATCTTATTCTCCGGATGCGTCAACCCTGCGGGGTAAATGTCCTGGCAGATCCTGCGGTTCAGCAGACCACTGTGATGCCCGATCGTCAGAGACCCCGTATGCAGCATCACCGCCACAGCACCTTTTTTCAGATGCCATGCATTCGCAGTCTGACCGTCGTAGATCTCAGCAACCCGCTGTACTTCCAGAAAATGATTCCCGCCGCCGATCGTCCCGATTTGGTCATCATAAGTCAGCCGGTCGTAGCCGCCGATAAAATCCTCCAGTCCTTCTGTGCCATCACTCTGCAGACTGCCCCGGAACACGGTGCGGTTCAGCCACCTTTCCTGCACTTTGTCATCATAATGTTTCCACAGACCATTTTTCCTGCCGTCCCGATGTGTTTCCAGCAGTCCCTCAAGACCGTAGCGGAACAACGCCTCCCGCTGTCTTCCCGTCATCGGGATCTGCCTGCCGCCCTCAAAAAAGATATGACGGATCTTTGCGGTCAGTTCGGGGAGTTTTGGCCGGATCATATCTTCTGACAGATCTGTCGTATAAAACCGCATACCACAATTGATATCATTTCCCATCGCCTGCGGGACCACGAACCCCTTTGTCATCATCACTGTTCCGATCGGAATTCCCGCACCCTTGTGAAAATCCGGTGTCAAGATGATCCTCTCGATCCGTGGCTCCTTTCCTTGAAAATAGTCTGTTGCTGCCAGCCGCTCCAGCGTCTCCTCCAACGCTGTCATCTGATACAGTTCCGCCACGGCATTTTTATCCGGCGTGGAAACCTCCGGAAGATAACAGGATATCACATTCTTTCTATCATTCCAATCTATTTTATGTATCATACTGCTCCTTTATATATTCGAGATTCAAACTCTCCCTGCAAAAAATCGTACCCCCTGCTCTATCGTTTTCTGCCATAACCAGTGATCACTGCCACCGCGAGCATCACCATCATACAGATGGAATAAAAGTTCACAAAAGGGATCGATGCCGGCGCTACCGCAAAGCCCTCCCCAAACTGGGCGGACTGCTGCGCCGGAATCACACAGTGCACTGTCCATGGCGCCAGAAAACAGAACACACAGCCCGTGCAGTCCAGCAGATTTGCGCGGCGATACTTGTCGACGCCCGCTTTTTCCCCAATCTCGTTTACCAGATCGCCAAGCGCCACAATCGCCACGGAAATGACCCCCGTCACCATGCTCAATATGCCCGCCGCGAGCACAATGGCAGTCTCCGTACTGCGCTCACTCCTGGCAAACCGTTCCAGAAAAACCCCCACATCCTCAAAGACACCGCTGCGCTCCACCACCCCGAGCAGCGCAAACACTGCGATCAGCATGACAACCGTACCTGCTGTCCCCGAGATCGCCTCTATGATCGCCCCTGACACGGAAAATCCGCCGGGAAAAGAGATCAATCCCTCCACCGTATAAATGCCAAAAAGCAATCCGACGGCACATCCCGCCAGGATCCCCCAGGACAGCGCCGTGATCAGATGCATCCGCATCATACAGAGGACGATGATCACCGCCGGCACCACCAGCATGACCAGACTGATCGGCTTTGCCGTGCCTGCTGCCGAAGAAGTGATCGCCCCGTCATCCGTCGTCTTAGAAAACAGCAGGAACAACACCAGAGCCCCGGCTGCTGCCGGCAGGCTGTAACGCATCCTGGTCCTGACCACAGTTCCCAGATCCGCATGCTGTGTCGCGGAGGAAGCGATCGTCGTGTCCGATATCGGTCCCAGATTATCACCGAACGCTGCTCCTGACACGATGGCACCGATCATAAACTCCGGCGCCGCCCCTGCCATCACCCCCACCGGAAACAAGATCGGGATCACCACAAAATAAGTCCCCACGGAGGTTCCTGTGGCAAACGCCAGCAGACAGGTGATGAGAAAGGACGCTGCCACGAACAGTTTTCCGGTAAAGCCTGCCGCCACCACATAGACTGCGATCGTCTGCACCACCCCGCTGGCTGAGATCAGCTTTCCCGAGATCGCCGCGAGTATCACCGCCATCACGATCACGCCAAACATAGGCTTGCTCAAACCGTACACCAGTGCTTCCCCGTATGCCTTCTCATCCTTTGCAAAAAGTACCCCTGCCACCAGCGCCGCAAAGAATGCCAGCACATATCCGTTCACATTGGACTGGCTGAACGCCGCCCACAAGATCATAGCCGCCGCCACCATGAGCGGCGCCAGTTTCCCAAACTTTCCAAAACGAAATTCAATCCTCTTTTTCTTCTGCTCCATCATTCTGCTCCTTCTTCATTGGATAGATCCGCACGCTGCGCCCCATTATTGTCAATATAATGTTTCAGGAAATCCAGTATCTCAACCGTGCAGTCGACCACCCGATTATGTTTGTAATTTCTGTTGCAGGAAAAATAACCGAAATACCCCCAGGGATCTTTCACCTGAGTCCCCCAGTCCCATACTCCGTCTTCCCGAACATTTTCCATGAGCCAGTCCACCGCATGTTCCAGATATAGCCTGGAACCTCTGAACTGATTGATGTAATTGAATGTCTTAAACCATCTTCTCGTCTTGTTACACACAAAATTTTCAGGGAGACTGCCCGGCGTTTTATCCCAGAAATATCCGTTTTCACTGGCAAGTCCCCCCAAATGCCGCAGCATGGCGTCCTCAAGATCATCCGATATTTCCGCCCGTCTCTTTAACAGCAGCTCACTCTGCATGGGCACCAGCCTGCTCTCCCTGGTGGCAAACACTTCATGTTGTGCAGCTTTGTCCCTCTCATAGGAGTACTCTCCATCTTCATAAGCCCTGTCTGCTATGAACAGCCATTGACGCCAGGTCTCATCACATAACGCAGAATAGGGCGTTACAGCTTCCAGCGCATTACAAACCTTCGCCCGCCACCATGGATTCGCCCGCTCGTTTTTGCCCCGGACGATCTCACGGCCTGTACCCAGGAGCAGATCCTTCAGATATTCCTCTGCCAAAAACAAAATATCCCGATCCTCAACCGTCAGTCCGATATACAGACAGCGCTCAATCCCTACTCCGGAAGTAGGAATCTTTGCTTTCACAGAATAATCTTTTGATTGAAATTTTCCCCATCCACCATAGATGTCCTGCGTCTGCGCCATCTCCTCCACAATATCACTTTCCAAAAAAGCTTTCCGCAACAGAGACAGCGCCCTGTCCTCATAAGGAACGTCCAATATCGAAAATTTTACTTTGTACTCCACGGCAGGGTACTCGCAAAATTCAAGAAGCGCTTTTGCATGCCTGCTCAGATCCTTATACGTAATCATCGTTTTCTTTTCTCCACACCTTTTACAGACCCTGTAAGTCGTTTTCTTTCGTCAGCCCAAAATGCTCTGCCAGGATCAACAGCACCTCCTCCCGGGTGTCATTCTCAAAATCTGAGCGGGTATACGTGAAAAATCCTGTATGCGCCCAGTCTCTCCAACGGCGGATGATACAATGCCCACGAATTAAAGTTTCGCAGTGTAGCTTCCGGGTCCGGACAGCGCCGGATCTGTTCCATCATAAATTTCTTGTCCGGATCTTCCCGGTCAAAAAAACGTGTAGCGCAGATATCCGGCGGATCACAGAGCATGATGGCAACATGGTCATACGATGAGATCTGCCGCAGCACATCCGGCGAAATCGCTCATCGTGTCAAAATAGCACAGTCCAGGCTGTTTCCACCGCGACAGCTTATTCCGTGGAAATACGTCATGGTAATTTTCACCACAATGGATCATGTCGTACCGCTCAGCCAGCATCCTGACCATTGTGGACTTTCCGGCGCAGCTGTGTCCGGTTATGAAATATACATTCTGCAGATAATGTTGGATCAAATTGTCACTAAGTTGAATTTTCATTTTTTCTCCCGATACCTCCCTTGATTTCCTGACTTTTTATGGACAACAATTGCGCTCTCGAAATATTTATAGCACCTGTTTTCTAAAAAGCGGTATATCCTGTTCAAAGTTCTTTCCAAAAATATTTATCATCCTTTCTGCATTAAAAATATGACTTTTAATGTCCTCCGGAGTGTCACTGCTATATGTCAAATGTTCGAACGCATACAGTGCCACATAAAATTTAAAGATTTTCCAGAACGCTTCCGGCACAACATCAAAATACCCATCAATTTGTCCGTTTGCAAAGCTGTCACTATACTCCAATGCCCACAGTAATCCTCCAAACTCATACCATGGATCACCTATATTGTTCCCGGAAAAATCAATGATTCCAACATTGCCTGATGTGTCCACGACACAATTATTCCAATGAAAATCTCCGTGCAGGATCGTCCGTGGCCGATCTGACATCAAACAGAAATTCTGCCTGATATACTGTTCTGCATTTTTGCTGCCATCAAATTCTATACCAATACGATGATATTTTTCTAAAAATCTTGCCGCCCTCCGTTCAATGATATCCTGCCAGTCTGCCTTCAAGCCAGTCGGCGCTAATGAATGCAGTTTATTCAGCTCCCTGCCGACTTTCTTCCCCAAATCATAGTAATCTTTTGAAGTATTTTTCTTTATAATATCCATAATGGGCATACCGTCAACCCATGATACAATAGAATAGAATTTGTCAGCTGCAGTGCCAAATACAATAGGTTTCTGGATATTCATATCGCGATCGGCATATATGGCAAGCTGGTCGTACTCTTTCTTCTTTTCAGATGATTTCGTCTTGTCACCCAGCCGAAGCAAAAAATATTTTCCGTCTTTTTGGAGTTTATATTTCTCATCCCCGGAACAGCCGTCTGCTATTTTCTCGATCACTTTGTATGCTTTGACAGCCGCAATGCGTTCTAAATCATCCATATCGTTTTAACCTTCCTCTTTTAACCGTCTCTTTCACGCTCTCGCTGTTTCTCTTGTTAGCTGTGCTCACTTCTCCGCGTCAAATAACAAAAGCAGCTCTGTTAAAGTATGTATCGTCCTAGCCTGTCCGTAATTTTTCAATGCTTCCTCCCTATTGATAAGAACCCCGTACGCACCGGCATTTTTTGCACAGACCATATCTTTTTCTTCATCACCTGCAAACACAATATCCGATATATTTATCTGCATTTTTTCGGACAGTATTTCCAAACTTTTAGTGCATGATTTCCTATATCCGGTGTCGTTTGACGTAAAGGGGTACTCTATGTACCTGATCACAGACGCTATATCCGCCAGAGCATAGGCATTATCCATACCGTATGCCACATCGGATAAGGTCGCCAGCTTTATTCCTTTCCCAGTAAGTCCTTTTAAGGTCGGTTCGACATCGGGGAACAATGAGCAATCCTGCCTGAAATACGTGTAAAAGCTTTCCTTCACCTGCTCCATATCTTCCAGGTTTATATCCATTCCCCGCAATATTTCCGTAAAAATCTGCGCAGAGGACACTTCACGATCCCTTGGGTTGATCCGTGTGTTATATCTTGTAAGCACATCTCCGGCATTTTGATAATGAACCTCCGAAAAATGATAATGAAATTTTTCCGCGATCTGTTCAAATGCCGGTCTATAAAGTTTCGACCAGTTCATCGGTTTTTTGTAATCAACCAATGTTTGTCCGATATCAAACACAACTGCTTGAAACATAGCTTTGTCCTATACCCTTTCATTCCGATATTCTCTTAACCTATCCCCACATTAGTATCTGTTTTACGTAAGTCCCCATAAGTTCCCCCATCTCAGCGCAATGTCAAAGTCTTTTCAGGCAAGAGTATTTTTAAGTTATTTGCTTTTCCAGACAGCACCATCGGCTTCTTTTCTCTAAGACAAGATTGCTTTACGGCTTTCTTGCAAGCTGCAGGTCAATGGTATCATATATGGTAAACGTTCCGCCATATCGATTGATTGTCTCCTCTATTTGTGCAAAAAATGTTCTTGTCCGATAAAACATTCCATGCCTGATATCTGTAAAACCATATTTTCCGCAATTTGAGTTCTCTGGATGGCTTGTTCTTCACTATATTCCGTTTCAGCTTTCATATCTTTGCTATAGTAGGCATAATAATACCTGAAATATAGCCTCCAATTTCCTGATTTTCTTTGTCACGCATTGACAACGTCATAGACTCACTCTGCCATTCCCTGTTTTTCTTTGCTTTCTTTACTGCTTCCTCCGCTTTCTCCACGAACCGCTCTTTATCCAAAATCCCTTTTCGGAAAAATGTTCCCAATGCATAAGTTTTAAAACATAGTGTATATTCTTACCTATAATTAATCTGTATCAACTTAACCGTTCAATAAATTGGAAGCTTTATATGAAGTGAAACACATTTAGAATGTCACCGCCAAATGTTCTGACTGCCATTCGGTACATCGCCTTTGCGTAGATACGGTCATGCCAGATAAAACGCCGCAGCACTTTCCGCAACGACCATTCTTCATTATAGCTGCCCAGGCAGACAATATTCTTCAAAAAATCTGGCTGGTCTTCGAGTGTCATAAAACCTCGCTTCCGACAGTCTACAATCGTTCCTTTGTGATCAGTCTCAACACCAATCTCCCCAAAGTACGTCACGAACCACCAGCCCTGCTGTTGGTTTGCTGTTGGCCCACTGGGCCGATGTTACTTTTCCGCCTAAAGGCGGTCCGGCAAACCATTATCCTGTTACTTTTCTGCCTGAAGGCAGTTCAATAAACCATTATCTTGTTACTGGTGGCCTCTTAAAAGCGGCTCTCTGTCACTTCCCTGAGTCTCCTTCCATACGATCCCTTTCATATTGTTCGCCTATGTACCTCTTGATTGTTTCTTCATTTAGATTACCTACCGTTTTACAGTAGTATCCTCTTGCTCTGCACTCCTGTAGCTTTTTAAAGTACTGTTGTTTTCTTTTTCCGTTTCGATCTGTGAATCTTGCTGTATACAATCCATCCTTTCTCTGACTTATGCCTACTCCAAGCTCTTTTCCTTTTAAATCTTTACCCATAAAGCAAACTCCCTTCTGTTACTCAATAACAAAAGAGTTTGATATGAATAGTAATTATATCATATCTTTTGTCATTTTAGAATAATCAAATCAAACTTTAGATTTAAATTTCCAAACTTTTTGATATGTACTGCTCAAACTCTTTCCTTTTTACCAACTTTTTATTACCGACATATAATACAAAATCACATTTCGGTTGCTTCAATAACTCTTCGATTTTATTAATCCCTATATTTGAATAAGCTGCTGCTTCCTTAATTGTTAAACTATAAATGAGCAAATTAAAAAATCGCACAATACGCCTATGCTACTAAAGCCATGACTTCCTCAAAAAGAACGTGCCTTGCACCGCATTGGTAGATGAATCGGAGCCGTTCCTCCTGGATATGGATATGGCTATAAATATAAGCATAACCATCTTCAAAGGACATGGTTTCGCCGCATCCAGTACAGGCAATCAAATGTACCAGCGACATCAACAGCCAGTACCTTCGGATCCCCTTCGATGAACGAATCTGGTACCTGTCAAATGCCCGTTCCAACAAGTATACCAGCTGTCGCAAAGGAAATAGGAGACCACTGGCGGTACGGGCAGCTCGCTGGCGATCTCCTGCACGATTTTCACCTTTGATTTGGACTTGTCGTACATGACGATGGCATAGTTGAGTACAATACCGTTGCAGGATAGCATAACGGCCACGGACTGATGTCCATAGTCCTGCTATGTACCTCATACATTCGTACACAAAATCCAGCATCGGTAAACCATTTTTCTATTACAGGTTTCATATCTCTTAAATGCGTAGTGTCCTTCAAGAATACAACGAATTTCTCATTACCGCTTACAACATATTTCCTGATAATCTCACTCACACCATTTGCTTTATCCAAATTCTGCTTTAATACTTTTACCTGTTCCAATAATTCTTTTTTCTCTTCATCACTGTTGCAACTTTTAGCGACTTTCTTATTTAGGCTCTCTGCGTCCTTTTGAAATGAATAAACACCACAAACGTATCTAGCCATAGGAAGAATCCCATCAAGAATCGCCTGAGACAAATTCATATCACAAGCCAAATTGCCATTGAACAGCTCTTCAACCACATTTCTACATCTATCGAGATAACGAATAGGAGTTGCCGACAAATCTTTGTTCCTATTGTACACTTCTCCATCCAATTTCAATTTTGAGTGCAAAAAACAAAACCTAGTACGGCATTTCCTAATCCCTCATACACGTAGCACTCGCTATTTACGCCATCGCAAAGGACTGGTACAGTCCTTATGTTGTCGTCAGTCAACAATGCCACCGCATTGCCTCCTTCCTCCGCCTTGCGCTGACGAAAATATCAAGCACTAAGTATATGGGGATTAAGAAAACGCTCTAGCAAAGATTTTGTACATCATGTTTTATTTACCTCGCTTTCATATATTTGATATTGTGTTACTATCCCGATCCCCTCTTGTGGGGATTTCGTCTTAATTTTCAAAGACTCGTCAGGGGATTTATAATTTTTGCAATTCATCAAGTTGTGCATCTAATTCGTTTAATTGTCTTTTTTAATTCATCATGCAATCTAACCCATTTTTTACCGTCATCGTTGGCTAACTCCTTAGCTGCTAAACAAGCAAGCATTAGATCACAAATGTTAATTCTTTTGACTTGTAATGTTGTTTTAAATTCATTTCTCATATTTGTTGCTCCTCCTTGTGTGGTTGTTTTGTTTGGTGTTTTGTTTGACCTTGTAAGACTATTACTATCCTCTATATTTTCTTTCTGAAGTATCAGAATAACCCTCTATATCTTCCACACATTCTAAAATATCCCCAGGCTGACAATTTAATAATTTACACATTTTATCTACCACTTTTATATCTATAGATTCTCCATTTAATCCATCATTTCTAAATATTTTAGTAATAGTAGCTGATCCTAAAATTTTTTCTTATTTCAATTTGTATTGACTAATATTGTTTCTCTTAATTTTTTAACAAGTTTTATATAACTAATCATATAAATTACCCTAAATCAAGTGTACCCTAGATATAGTTATATTCTACAATTATATACCCTGAACAATGGCTATATTGTCAATCGATATCACTATATTTAGGTCATATTGTTATCTTATCACCAAACAACAAAGCACCTTGACAATTGAATAGACTTTACACTTCGAATGTGATATACTCATTACAAT
>ERZ808051.538-NODE-538-length-39522-cov-5.413817_pt1 | contig 39522 bp, 32 predicted proteins | sample MGYA00380199_ERZ808051 | MGnify/ENA primary metagenome ERZ808051 (study PRJEB31490, sample SAMN06133391) | mouse gut metagenome | isolation source: J11 | host: mice | place: China: Chengdu | collected 2015-05 ...
TCTGCAGGGAGCTTCGGGAAGCGGATGGAATTCTTCTGGCAGTGAGGGCCGGTGCTCATGCGGGAAAGCAGCTGGAGCATGTAAAGGAATATCTGGAGCAGCAGGATTGCAAAATAACGGCTGCTATTTTAGTGGATGCGGACGAGAAACTGATTCGGGAGTACTACTTATTCTCCCGTAAGCGTGGAATGTGACGCAGAGTCCTGCGGCGCCCCGCAACACAGGCTGCATGTCCCGCAGAACCCGGCGGTATTTTTTGAGATGATTGACTCTGCGCGGCAGAAACAGAAGGGAAGAAAAGGTAAATGAAGGTCCAGGTACTTGCCTCCGTTATGAATCAGACAATGGAACAAATTGCAGAGCGGATGAGGCTTCAGTCGGATGCGGTGATCATCAATCAGTGCCACAGGCTGGGCTTTGAGGAGACGGACTGCCATGGTGGCCGCGTGCGGTTTTACTCTTTTCCGGACAGAGGCATAGGGAGAAGCCGCAACGAGGCAATTTTGCGGTCAGACGGGGATATCCTTCTTTTTTCGGATGAGGATATCGTATATGAGCCGGGCTATGCGCAGGCGATCGCGCAGGAATTTGAAAAAAATACCCGCGCGGACATGATACTTTTTAACATCTCCGTGAAAAAGGAGAGACAGACCTATTGCATTACGGAGCGGAAAAGGGTGCGGTGGTACAACTGCGGCAGGTACGGCGCGGTGAGCTTTGCGGTGAAAAGAGACAGTCTCCTTGCCTTGGGCGTAACCTTCTCGCTGCTTTTTGGCGGCGGAGCCAGATACAGCAACGGCGAGGACAGCCTCTTTTTGAAGGAATTTATGGATAAGGGCGGCAGGGTGTATACGGCGCCCGTGACCATTGGCAGAGAGGTGCGGGAGGGCGAATCCAGTTGGTTTGCGGGATATAATGAGAAATTCTTTTATGACAGGGGGGTGCTGTACCGTTATCTGTACGGAAGGCTTGCCTCTGTCATGGCGCTGAGGTTTCTTCTGGCGCACAGGGCCAGGCTGTGCGCGGAGCTTCCACTGAGGAAGGCATACTGCCTGATGAAAAAGGGCATAAGGGAAAGTAAGGAGAGGTAATGGAGAGCAGTGCGTTGGTATATGTGGCGTTGACTGTGGTGACGGTGGCGCTGGGGCTGTTTGTGGACAACAGAGAGTATGTGCCGGCTTATATCCGGGGAGGGAGGACGCTTGGCGTCCTCCCTGGCTGCGACAGACAGCAGGCGGCAAACCGGGTCGTCGTGCTTGCGGTCTACTGCCTTATGGCGGGGGTGTCGGCCTGCCGTATTGCCGTGGGAAACGATTATTGGGTATACCGCGAGAATTTCAAGCTGATTTCCCAGGGGAGAGGGGTCTCCTATGAAACGGGCTTTAACTATGTTGTAAAATGGATACAGCAGCTGTTCGGCTATGACGAATACCTTCCGGTCTTTGGCTTTTTTTCCCTGCTGACAGTGTTCTTTTTTGTGAAAGCCCTGCATGACCAGGGCAGTTATTTTGCTTTTTCGCTGTTTCTGCTGATGACCGGCGGCTATTATTTTAACAGTCTAAACTCCGTCAGATATTATTTTGCTCTGGCGGTTGCACTGTTTTCCATGAAATATGTGCTGAGGGGGGAATACGGAAAATTCATTCTGCTGATACTTGCCGGAGCAATGTTTCATAAATCCATTCTGCTGGTGATTCCGGTATACCTTGCGGCAAGGCTGCTTGCGGCGGCAAGGCTGAAAAAATGGCACTATATAATGGGAGCCGTGTTTATTGCCACCCTTATTTTCGGGCAGAGCTTTTACAGGAAAATAATTTTTTACTTTTATCCCTATTACGAAAATTCCGTGTTTGACGACGGGAAGCTTTCCTACGTGAATATTTTGAAGTGTGTCTGCGTTTTGATTTTGAGTCTGATCTGCTACAGGAAAAGCCTGCGGGAGGATCTGCAGAACAGGTTCTGTTTTTTCCTCAATCTGTTCGGGCTGACCATTTATTGCTGCGGCTCCTTTATTCCGGAGATTTCAAGAGTGGGCTATTATATGATTATCTCTCAGATTTTCCTGATACCCAGGCTGCTTGCCGAGATGGAAGCAAAATGGCTGCGCCGGCTTGCCTATGTGGGCGTGACCTGTACGTTCGCAGCATACTTTGTATTCCTTCTGCGGGGAATGTATGCGCTGGATATCAGGCTTCTTCCCTATTTGAACTGGATATTTAACTGAGGCAGGGACTTTATAATAAGGTGTTTGCGCTGATATGAAAGGATTGCTATGAAGGTTTTGTGGCTGTGCAATGTAGTGCTGCCTATGGCGGCGGAACAGTTTCATGTGGAGGGCTCCAATAAGGAGGGCTGGATCAGCGGTCTTGCCGACATGGTTTTGAAAAATCAGCGGGAAAACGCCATTCGGCTGGCGGTGGCATTTCCGGTTCCCGCCCATGCGCTTCCAAAGGGTACGGACGTGTGCCGAAGGACGGTCAGCACAGGCGGGGCGGTCTTTGAATGCTATGGCTTTTTAGAGGATGTCCGCCGGGCCGAGGCGTACGATTCCGCGCTGGAAGCAAGAATGAGAAAGATTACGGAGGAGGTGCAGCCGGACCTTGTGCACTGCTTCGGCACGGAATATCCTCATACGCTGGCCATGTGCAGGAGCTTTCCGCGGAAGGAAAGGCTGCTGGTGGGACTGCAGGGGCTTTGCACCCTCTATGCCCGGGGCTATTACGCAGACCTGCCGGAGCGGGTGATCCGCAGCGTTACCCTGCGGGATTTGCTGCGCAGGGACAGTCTGAGACAGCAAAAGCAAAAATTTGTTCTGCGGGGCAATATGGAAAGGGAGACGGTTTCGCTTGCCGGAAACGTTACCGGAAGGACAAGCTGGGACAGAGAGAACTCAAAAAAGTGGAATCCCCGCGCAAATTATTTTTACATGAACGAAACGCTGCGCCCGGAGTTTTACGGTCCGGTCTGGGATGAGGCGGGCAGCGTTCCGCATTCCATATTTCTGAGCCAGGGCGATTATCCCCTAAAGGGGCTGCACTATATGCTGTGCGCAATGCCCCGGATACTTGCCGAATACCCTGACGCCCGGGTCTACGTTGCCGGAAACAGCCTCGTGGAGTACGGGACCCTGAAGCAGAAGCTGAAAATTTCCGCCTACGGAAAATATCTGAGAAGCCTTATGAAAGAAAACAGCCTGGAGGATAAGATCGTATTCCTGGGCAGGCTGAACGCGGAGCAGATGAGGGACAGATACCTTAAAAGCAGTCTTTTTGTGTGCTGCTCCGCTCTGGAGAACTCGCCGAATTCCCTGGGGGAGGCGATGCTTCTGGGAATGCCCTGCGTCAGCGCCGATGTGGGAGGCATTTCCAGCATATTTACCCATGGGCAGGACGGTATTTTGTACGAAGGCCACAGGCTGGAGGGAAAATCGGAGTCAAAATCCGAATCGGAACAGCATATAAAACCGGGCTCAGGGGAGCAGGGCAATAACAATAAAAATAACATGTGCGATAATATGGAAGAACGCATGATATTTATTTCAAAGGCGCTTGCAAGCGCAATTATTGAGATGTGGGAGCAGCCGGAACAAAGGAAGGCTTACTGCAGAAATGCAAGAAATCATGCAGAAATCACCCATAAAAAAGAGGCAAATTATCAAACAATGCTGGACATTTATGCAAAAATAAATTCCATGGATTCTGTGGAATGAAAAAGAAAGGAATTGAACGGGCAGGTCAATGAAGGCGGCGTTTGTTTCAAATTATATTAACCATCATCAAATACCCTTCTGTAACGCAATGTACCGTCTTACGGAGGGAGGATTTACCTTTGTGCAGACTGAAAGGATGGAGGAGCATCGGATCAGAATGGGCTGGAACTCCGCAGAGCAGCCGGAGTACGTCAGCTGCTATTATGAGGAGCCTGAGGCCTGCCGCAGGCTGATTGCGGACTGCGATATGGTGATCTTCGGCGGCACGGACGACGAGAGCTATATAAAGGAGAGGCTTGCCTCCGGGAAGCCTGTCATAAGGATGAGCGAGCGCCTGTATAAGACCGGGCAGTGGAAGGCGGTCTCTCCAAGGGGGCTGAGAAAAAAATACCAGGATCATACCAGATACCGCAGGGCGCAGGTTTACCTTCTGTGCGCCGGGGCCTATGTGCCTTCGGACTTTCATATTGTAAGGGCCTATCCGGATAAGATGTTCCGATGGGGCTATTTCCCCGAGACAAGGCATTATAATATAGAAGAATTGCTTGACGCAAAGGGATACGGCGGGGAACAGGGAGTGGGAAAAAAGCCCTATCTTCTGTGGGCGGCACGGATGATAGACTGGAAGCACCCCGAGCTGGCCATGGAGACTGCCCGCCATTTAAAGGATAGAGGCCTGGATTTCCATATGGATATTATAGGCGACGGCGATTTAAAGGGCGGCATGGAGGAGCTGCAGCGGCGGTATGGACTGACGGAAAATGTGAGGCTGCTGGGCTATCAGGCTCCGGGCGATGTGCGCCGATATATGGAGCAGGCGGATATTTTCCTTTTTACAAGCGACAGACAGGAGGGGTGGGGCGCCGTGGCAAACGAGGCCATGAACAGCGGCTGCGCCCTGATTGCCGGCCATATGATAGGCGCCGCGCCTTACCTGATTAAAAACGGGGAAAACGGCTTTCTCTACAGAGACGGGAAAAGGGAGCAGCTGTTTGCGCGGACGGAGAGGCTTGTCCGGGACAGGCAGCTTTGCCGCAGGTTCGGCGAAAACGCTTACGGGACAATAACCGGGCTGTGGAATGCGGAGAATGCAGCGGAACAATTGTTTAAGCTGATGCGGAGCATCCTCCGGGGGGAGGAGCTTATGCCGCCGAAGGAGGGGCCCTGCTCCAGGGCGCCCCTGCTTCAGGAGGGCGCGTCGGGAAGGCTGGCGGAAGGAGACGGTGTATAATGGCGGACAAACCATTGATTACAGTGATTGTGCCCGTGTACAATATTATGGAATATCTGCCCAGATGCGTCCGCTCCGTCACGGCGCAGACCTATGAGAGGCTGGAAATTATTCTCATGGATGACGGGTCCACGGACGGGACGGGAGAGCTGTGTGACAGGCTTGCCCTGGAGGACCCCCGAATCAGGGTATACCACAAGGAGAACGGCGGCTCCTCGTCTGCCAGGAACCTGGCGCTTACCCATGCGCATGGGGAGTATGTGGGATTTGTGGACAGCGACGACTATATTGAACCCGATATGTATGAAAGACTGTATCAGGGCATATGCCGGTTCGGAGTCCCCCTGGCGCAGATCGGAAGGGATGAGATCGACGCGGAGGGGAGGCTTCTGCCCAATATATGCGAACCGCCCCCGGAGCCTGTCATTACGGACAGTAAGGATTTTTTCAGGGAGCTGCTCCTGCACAGGGGGGACTGCTCCTTCTGTACAAAGCTTATACGCAGGGACCTTTTTCCCCGGGAGGCTTTTCCGGAGGGCAGGCTGAATGAGGATTTTCATTTGCTGATCCGCATGCTGCCGCAGACAGACGGGCTGGTGTCGCTTCCGGGGCAGGCGTACCATGTGTTTTACCGGATCGGAAGCAATTCCCGCAGGGCGGACAGGGAGAGCTTTTCCAGAGTATTCGCGGACAGTGTGGACAATGCCGATATGGCTGCCCGGATTGTCAGAGATGCGTATCCGGAGCTTTTACAGGAGGCGTTCCGCTTCGGCGTTTTTCAGAGGCTGGAATATCTTCTGCACATTCCCATATCCCGGATGACAAGGGACAACGGGCAGTACCGGGACATTGTTCGGTATCTCAGGAAAAATTGGCTGTCTTCCATGCGAAATAAGATCCTGACCGGAAAAAACAAGCTTTACCACACCCTGTTTGCCATTGCGCCCAGGGGAATCCGCAGACTGCACAGGGCCCTCCGCCGGAGAGCGATAAGCTCCGCGGAAGTCGATTAAGTCTGCCGGGGGGGTATAGTCTCCGCCGAAGGACAGTGCCTTGAAGGTACAAAGAGGTAAACGGATGAGCTGGCAGAAAATGCCGCGCACAAATATAAAAACTTATGTTATTCTAATGCTGTAAACGATATCGGCTGCGCAATTGGTTAAACCGCAGCCGGAAATACAGCCATATGAGGTGTACAAGCTATTATGAAAAAAACGCATTTTTTCAGAAAAATAATATGGGGTCTCCTGCTGGTCGGAGCGGTCGCGCTGTTTGCGGCGGATGCCGGCTGGGAGCTGCCCGGGTTTAAGGTACAGGCCACATATGAGCGTACGCTCTCAAAGCGTTATTCCGAAAACATGGATTCGGACATGGGCGATTGGATCGACGAGGCGGGAGAGGCGCTGAATTCCATTGCCGAAACGCGGAGCGTGCTGGCGCTGGTGTATCTGAGTGAGGAGTATCCCGTCCGCCTGGAGCCGTCCTATACGAGCGATGCGGCGGTGACGGTGCTCAGCGGTCATCTGGTAAATATTCTGGATGTCTATGTGGACGACAATTACGAGGTTTGGGAATATGTAACGCTTTATTATGGGCCGGACGAGTATTACGGATTTATTCCCCGGGCCAATCTGGCGGTTTCCGACGCCCGTTTCCTGGAGTGGGAGGAGCTCTACGGATTGAATCCCTCCCGGATGCCGGGATACTCCACCGTCAGCGGCGGAGACGGAAGCGTTTCCGGCGGAGAAATCGAGATGTTTCCGGAAAGCTACAGGGCAGCGCTGTATGCCCTGAAGGAAAAGCATCCCAATTGGTCCTTTGTCAAAATGAATACCGGGCTGGACTGGAATGACGTCATTTATAATGAAATGCTTTACAGCAGAAGTCTGGTGTACTACACCTTCCCGGACTGGGCGAAGGGCAGTCTTTACGACAGCCACAACTGGTATCATGCCACGGAGCCGGCGCTCAAGAAGTATATGGACCCGCGCAACGGCCTGACGGAGGAGGCTATCTTTCAGTTTGAGCTTTTGACCTACAACGAACAGAACCACACGGAGGAAGCGCTTTCTGCGTTTCTGAATAATACCTTTATGAACGACGGCAAGCCGGCGCCCGGAACCAGCATGACCTATGCGCATATTTTCTGGGCGGTGGGCCAGGACAGGGATATATGGGTCAGCCCGTTCCACCTGGCGGCGCGTGTGTACCAGGAGCAGGGGAGAGGAGATTCGCCCCTGATCTCAGGTACATATCCCGGATTTGAGGGCTATTATAATTATTTTAATATCAAGGCGTCAGGCACCACCAATGAACAGATCTATGTAAACGGTCTGACCTACGCGAAAAACCAGCAGCCCCCGTGGAACAGCGCTTATTGGGCGATTTTGGGCGGGGCGAAATTCCTGTCCGGCAACTATATCAGACAGGGTCAGAATACCCTTTACCTGCAGAAATACAATGTCAATCCCAACGGATATTATGACATTTACACCCACCAATATATGCAGAATATTTCCGCGCCCACCACGGAGGCGCTGAGCGTAAGAAAGCTTTACATGAAGGCGGACGCCCTGGACAGCCCCTTTGTGTTTCAAATTCCGGTTTATGATAATATGCCGGAGGAGCCCTGCGGCGATCCCAAGGAATCTCTGACCGTTAAAATGTCCGTGCCGGAGGGATACAGCGAATCGGTGGTATATCTGGACGGCGTGCCGTATACGGCGGTGGTCCAAAACGGCGAGTATATGCTGGAGGCGCCCGACAAAAACGTACAGACAGCGGTTGTATATAAATATAACGGCTCCGGGATACCGGTGGGCATGTATGTCTGGACGCTGAACTATGGGGGCGGAAAGTACACGGTGACGCCGGAGCCGGAGCTGGAGGATCTTCTGACGTTCCATGGATTTTCCATCAGGATCACCGGCAAATCGGGAATCCGTTTTAAGACGGGGATTTCCAGGGAGCTTCGCCGGGCGCTGACAAGCACCGGCGTCAACGGCTATACTTTAAAGGAATACGGAACTCTGATTATGAATAACTCCAACATGGGATCTTATCCTATGATCAAGGGAGGAGAGAAAATAAGCACGGGCATCGCTTACGGCCCGGACGAAAACGGCGTCATGCAGGACAAGGTGTTTGAGACCGTGGACGGCAGGTACAGGTATACCTCCGTTCTTGTGGGAGTGCCTGCATCCAGGTATAAGACGGAATATGCTTTCCGCGGTTTTGCCACGCTGGAGAAAAACGGAAGGCAGATAACGCTGTACGGCCCTATCCGGGCAAAGAGCATTTATACCCTGGCAGGGCAGCTTTTGGATATGAATTCCTACAAGCCTGGAACGGATGCGTATAACTTCCTGAAAAAGCTCATGGAGGACGCGGATGCCGCGGAATAATAAGTGTCAGTTTGATTTGTATGCGTGCTGGAGCACACAAAGAGGTATATAATTTATGAAAGAAAAAAGCGCAATGTTTTTATTGGCGGCAGCTCTGCTTGCCGTACTGCTTACCGGGTGCGGAGACGACAATCCCCGTGTTCCCGTGAAGCTTGAAATCGATGAAACACCGGAACCCGCTATATCTCAGACAACGGCGCCGCCGGAGCTGCCTACCCCCGGGCCGGATGAATCGGATGAGGTCAGACTGCTGCATTTTGTGGGAAACCTGACCGAGGAACAGGAGGCGGCGGCAACGCAGGCCCTGACCACCTTGTATCAAAATATGGAGGTTCCCGAATATCTGGGAGAGGCGATACACATGGTGGCGACTAAGGAATGGTTTGAGGCCATGAATCCCGGGAGCTATGTGGGAGGCCGGAGCTATACTCTGCAGCGGGGAGAGCTGGCGCTTTTGACGGTGCAGATAGGCGAGGACTCCACGGGCGAGCTCTATGCGGATATCCGTTTTCAGGACGTAGACGGAAGATTTCTTCTGCTGAAGCAATTCGGCGCCGTGACACAGCTCCTTGAGGCAACCATGAAGGACGGAGAGCTGACGGGCATTTTCACAAATTGGACCATCGACAGCTCCAACGGAAAGATCATCCGGGAGCAGGGAACCTACTCTGGGGGAGTTATCGTAGGAGAATTTACCAGTGCCGTGCGCGAGGGAACGGCGGGGGAGGCATTTGATCTCTGGACACACAGGGAAGACTTCAGCTATACCGTGACCGTTTCCTATTACGACGAGCAGGGGAAGCCGGTGGCAACCGCGCCGCCTGCGGTAACGGCGACACCCGCGCCCACCGCGCCGCCTGCAGCTACGACGGCGCCCAGGCCCACGCCCAAGCCGACTCCAAAGCCTACGCCCAAGCCGCCTGCGGTTACGCCTGCGCCCACGCCTGCGCCGACACCCGTACCTACTCCTGTGCCGACGCCGATACCGACCCCGGAACCCGAGCCGGACGAGGATGAGGACGATTACTATGAACCCGAACCGGACCCGACGCCTGCGCCAACCCCGGAACCGACTCCGGAGCCTACGCCCGAGCCTGCTCCGGAACCGCCCGAAAATAACGATGTGGATCAGGAGTGGTCCGACGATATTTTAGGCTGACGATAAAGACATACAAACCTGGCTGTGAGATTTTCTCACAGCCGGTTTTTTTAGGAAAATTTATCTTTTATGCTTCAAGAGGGAATAATGGTAAACAATATTGAATAACGGATGCGATAACGGTATAATGGGATGAAGGGAAGAAAGCGCGGCCCATAATCGGATTGTCAAAACCGCCAGAGAATTTGCCCTGATGACATTTTGCATAATATATGCTATAATGTTGTCACAAAAGGGTGTTTACAATGGGAAGCCACAGGGGGAAATACGAACGGAATGCAAAGCCTCGGCAAAAAAATGCTAAGTAAATATACGCTGTACCTTATATGCTTTCTGGCGCTGAATCTCATTGAATTCCTTCGGGCGACCCAGCCGGGAAACATTTGGTCGGCGGCGGCTAACTGTACCGGCCCGGTTATGATGGTAATTATTTTCAGCCAGCTTCCGGTTAGAGACTTTTTGAAGCCGGCAAATTATGTATATACCGCCATATGCGCTTTGGCAGTGGGAGCGGTCTATTTCCATTGGACGGGGCATATGGGGGAATATTATTTCGGGCAGATGGCAACGGCGGTTATCAATATCTGGTGGCTTGGCCTGGTAATACGCTGGTTTTTCCGCAAGATTATAGAAGAAAAGGCAATGAAGCTGCAGGTGGGGGCGTTGGGATGGGTATGGCTTATACTGACGCTGTGGACGCTCGTCAGCGTGGCAGGCAGATGGTGGCCCGTCTGGTATCTGCTTATGTTCGGCGCCTTTTACATGATTCGCTTTGGCAAAGAGGATAAAGCGGCGCTGATAAGGGCAATGGTCGACGGAACCATTGCGTCCTTTTTTGCGGTTCAAGGCTATGCGTATCTGTTTCGGCCCTATGACGAGGTCAGGTATAAGGGGGCGTTTGCAAACTGCAATATGATGGCTCTCTATTATCTGATCGTATATTGCATGACCCTTTTTAAGCTGCACCAGCTGCATGCAAGAAAATCAAAATTGGTTTGGAAGGTATTTTATATGGTGCTTGCCGGCGGACTGCTGGCTTTTCAATTCCTCACGGTCTGCCGTACGGCTTGGGTGTGTTCCGTGGCGGTTACGCTCTGCTATGGCTGGGTGGTGCTTCACAGGGCCTGGGGCGACGGCCTGGGAAAGCTGGCTGTCAGGGGATGCGCCCTTGTATTATCGGCGGTTTTAACCTTTCCGGCGGTTTTTTTGTCGGTACGGTGGCTGCCCACGATTCACCCCCATCCCATATGGTATGAGGGTGAGTGGAACGAGGACAGGGTACATTCCTGGGACCCGGCGGACTCGGAGAAATATGTGAAGCTGGATGAATTCCTGAACGAGGCGTTAGGCAGAATCTATAATGTACTGGATCTGTTCCATGCCGTCAATCCCTTTGTGCTGCGCGTTTATGCCGCAAGTGAGGCGGACATTATTCCGGAGCCGGATTATGACTGGACTCAGAGCAGCGTGCTTATACGAAAGGTTTTTTTGCAGACCTATTGGGAACGCTCCACATGGTACGGGCATCCCAAGGAGGACGGGCATTATATATTTGAAGAATCCGGAATTTATATATGGCACGGCCAGAATCTTTGGATTCAGATCACATATTATTTCGGGTATCCTGCAGGCCTGCTTTTGGTGCTTCTGACTGTGTTGGCTCTGTGGAAGGCGGGAAAGAAGGCAGGGTCCGTCAGGCGGGACAGCTATGCAATGATACCGTTTCTGATTTGTATTGTGTATTTTTTGTTTGGTTTTACCGAGGTGGTCTGGAATCCGGGGCAGCTTATATTAGCGCTTGTATTTATAGTCATGCATCCGCAGCTTACAGGAGATGCGGAGGATATCTCCGGCCAGGGACCTGAAAAGATAATTACTGGGAGCAGAAATGAAAAATTGGAATAACATGCGGTCAGATATATTGAAAATACCGGTCACCAGAGTCATCCTCCTGATTATTTCGGATTTATTTGGTATTCTGCTGGCATCCGTTTTGAGCCTGTATGTGCGCTATGATTTTCAGTTTATGGATGTGCCCCGGAACTTTTGGGAGGCAATGCTGGCAATCTATCCGTACAATGTTTTTGTGCTGCTCGTCGTTTTTAAATTCATGAAATTGTACAAGAGCGTGTGGCGTTACGCGTCTTCCACAGAGCTTCTGAACAATATTATCGCCGTTTTTCTGTGTGCCGTGACGCAGCCCGTGGCTTTGTGGATATTGGGCAGGCGTCTTCCCGTGAGTTTCCCGTTTTATTATGGCTCCTTCCTGATGCTGTTTACCGCAGGTGTCAGGTTCAGCTATCGTATTTTGCATGTTTTTCAGAACAGAAGGCTGAGCCGCAAGGCGGGGAGCGCAAGGATCAACTGCATGGTGGTGGGCGCCGGAGCGGCGGGCAACGCCATCATAAAGGAAATAGAATTCAGCAATTATCTGAGCATGAGCGTCGTCTGCGTGATTGACGATAATCCCGGCTGCCACGGAAAGTATCTCAGAGGAGTGCCCATTGTGGGGGGAAGGGAATGCATTCCGGACAGTGTGGGAAAATACGGTATCGATGAGATCATTATTGCCATTCCCTCCGCGAACAGGAAGGTGCTGAAGCCCATTCTTGAGATCTGTAAGGAAACAGGCTGTAAAATGCGCATTCTGCCGGGTATGTACCAGATTATCAACGGCGATGTCAATGTCTCCAAGCTCAGGGAGGTGCAGATAGAGGACCTGCTGGGGAGAGAGCCCATAGAAGTCAATGTTGACGAGATCATCGGCTATGTGTACGGCAAGGTGGTGCTGGTGACAGGGGGAGGGGGCTCCATCGGCAGCGAGCTGTGCAGGCAGATAGCCCAGCATAAACCCAGACAGCTCTTGATTCTGGATATATACGAAAACAACGCATACGAAATCCAACAGGAGCTGCTGCAGAAGTATCCGAAACTGGATATGGCGGTACTGATCGGGTCGGTGCGCAATCAGACCAGGGTGGAGGACATTTTCAGGGAGTACCGCCCCGATATCGTCTACCATGCGGCGGCCCACAAGCATGTGCCTCTGATGGAGGAAAGTCCCAATGAGGCCATCAAAAACAATGTGTTCGGCACCCTGAACGTGGCGAAGGCGGCGGATGCTTTCGGGGCGAAGCGCTTTGTGCTCATTTCTACGGACAAGGCTGTGAATCCTGCCAATATTATGGGAGCCAGCAAAAGAATCTGCGAGATGGTGATTCAAAACATAAACGAGAGGTCAAAGACGGAATTTGTTGCGGTCAGGTTCGGGAATGTCCTTGGCAGCAACGGTAGCGTGATTCCTCTGTTCAAGAAGCAGATTGAGCAGGGCGGCCCGGTTACGGTAACGCATCCCGACATTATCAGGTATTTCATGACGATTCCGGAGGCGGTGTCTCTGGTGCTTCAGGCGGGGGCTTATGCAAGGGGCGGGGAAATATTTGTGCTGGATATGGGCGAGCCCGTGAAAATCCTGGATCTTGCCAGGAATCTGATTCAGCTGTCCGGCTATAAGGTCAATGAGGAGATAAGGATAGAGTTTGTGGGGCTGCGTCCCGGGGAAAAGATGTATGAGGAGCTTCTGCTGAAAGAGGAAGGGCTGCAGGAGACGGCGAATAAGAGAATTTTTATTGGCAAACCTGTAACATATGACCAGGAGGCCTTTGAGGAGCAGCTAAGGGAGCTCTATGACGCATGCCAGGGCGAGTCGGAGCATATTCGGGAAATAGTAAAGAGGATTGTACCCACGTATGGGTATGAAGCAGAATAAAGACATGAAACGCAAAAAAAGGGGGATGGGCATGTATCAGAGGCTGAAAAGAGGTATGGATTTTATGCTTGCGCTGTTGGGGCTGATCGTGCTGTGCCCTCTGTTTCTGGCGCTTACGGCTGCCGTCAAGGCGGATTCCAGGGGGCCCGTATTCTTTCGGCAGAAGCGGGTGGGAATCCATAAGACACACTTTTATATACTGAAATTCCGGACCATGCGGACGGACACGCCCAAGGACATGCCCACGCATCTTTTGAAGGACCCGGAACAGTACATTACCAGAGTGGGAAAATTTCTGCGCAGGACCAGCCTGGACGAGCTTCCCCAGATCTTCAACATTTTAAAAGGCGACATGGCGGTGGTGGGACCCAGACCGGCGCTTTGGAATCAGTATGATCTAATAGAAGAAAGGGACAAATACGGAGCCAACGATGTGCGTCCGGGTCTGACCGGCTGGGCGCAGATTAACGGGCGCGACGAGCTGGAAATTCCCGTAAAGGCAGGGCTGGACGGAGAATATGTAAGGAAGCTGGGCTTTCTCATGGACTGCCGCTGCTTCTTCGGGACATTTCTGAGCGTGTTTAAGGGAGAAGGCGTTGTAGAAGGCGGAACGGGAAGCATGAGGGGCAGCGGCTCAGGCAGGGAGAAATAACAGAAGCCCAATTTGTTAAGTCCAAGACCTTGAGATTCCGCAGAGACGAGGCGTGGGAGTTCATATGAAAAAAATCCTCATTACAGGAGCAAACAGCTATATCGGCAATTTCATAAAAAGCTATTTAGCGGCATACCAGGCGGCCCGTAAGGAGGAGCGGTGGCAGGCGGACAGCATATCCCTGCGCGACGGAAAATGGGAGCAGACCTCCTTTTGCGGTTATGACACCATACTTCACCTGGCAGGCATTGCCCATGCGGATATCGGAAGGGTGTCCCGGGAGGAGAAGGAGGCGTACTACCGGGTCAACCGCGACCTGGCGGTGAGGGCGGCAGAGAAGGCAAGGAGAGAGGGCGTAAAGCAGTTTGTCTATATGAGCAGCGTCATTGTGTACGGAGACAGCGCGCCGGTGGGGAAGCGGAAAAACATTACGGGGGATACCGTTCCCGACCCTGCCAATTTCTATGGGGACAGCAAGTATCAGGCGGAATTAAAGCTTCGGGCGCTTCAGACGGAAGACTTTCGGATAGCCGTGGTCAGAGCGCCGATGATATACGGAAAGGGCAGTAAGGGCAATTTTCCCATGCTGCTTAGAATCGCAAAAAAGGTACCCTTATTTCCCGATATAGAAAATCAGAGAAGCATGCTGTATGTGGAAAATCTGGCGGAATTTATCCGGCTTTTGGCGGAGGCGGGAATCGGAGGGACCTTTTTTCCCCAAAATAAGGAGTATGTGTCCACCGGGGAGTTGGTGAGGCTGATGGGCGGCGCTCTTGGCAGAAGGGTGCGGCTGTGCCGCTGGCTGAATCCCGCGGTCAGGCTTGTCGCCTTGATGCCGGGAAGGGCTGGCGGAATGGCGGAAAAGGCGTTTGGGTCCCTGACCATAGACAGGGAGCTGAGTGAGCGGGAAATTACAGGCTACCAGCTTTTTTCCCTTGAGGAGAGCGTACGCAGGAGTATTTGATCAGGCATAGTATCAAGCATATGACAAAGCATATGAGGGAATCTTTGATTAAGAGGAGCATACACCGAAAACCATGAAAATCAGTGTGATTACAGTGGCATATAACAGCGGAGCGTCCATAGGCAGAACAATAGAGTCCGTGCTTGCCCAGGATTTGCCCGGGCCGCTGAAGGCGGAATACCTGATCATCGACGGGGCCAGCAGCGACGAAACCCCGGAGAGGGCGGAGGGCTATCGGGAAAGGCTGGAGCAGAAGGGCATAGAGTATACAATAATCAGCGAGCCTGACGGCGGGATATACGACGCCATGAATAAGGGCATCCGTATGGCAAAGGGCGATATCATCGGGCTGCTGAACAGCGGCGACACCTATGAGCCTGATACGCTGCGGACGGTGAGCCAGACCTTTGAAAATACAGGCTGTGAGCTGATGTTTGCGAATATCAGAATTTACAGGCATGACGGCAGCAGCTTTGTGAAGAAGGCAAGACTGCGCAGATTTCAGACCTCAAGAGACTGGAACCATCCCACGACCTTTGTGCGGGCTGACGTGTACAAGGCGAATCCCTTCCGGAATTTGGGCATCCACGACGATTACGGCTTTTTTCTGCAGATGAGGCGTCAGGGCAGAAGGATTGTAACGGTGGACAGGGTGCTTGCCGGCTTTGCCATGGGGGGCGCAAGCAGCAAAAAGAGCTTTAAGGCGGCGGGAAAGCGCATTATGGACCGCTATAGATACTGTTATCGAATCAACGGATACAGCAGATGGTATATGGTGGAATGCATTGCCATCGAGGCGGCCAAGATGATTTTGGGGTAGCTTATGAAAATATTACACATTAATTCCGTGTGCGGAGTGACCGGGACAGGAAGGATCGTAGCCGATCTGTACAATGCGGCGGTCAGCCGGGGGCATGAATGCAGGATCGCATACGGCGAGCATAAATATAAAAATGCGCCGGGCAATATGCGGACCATCGAAATAGGGACCATCAGGGACTGTCGGTTTCATGCCCTTGTCACCAGGCTGTGGGATATGCAGGGTTTTGGCTCCCGCAGGGCAACCCGCCTTTTTTTAAAGGAAGTGGAGGCCTATGCGCCGGATGTGATTCATCTCCACAATCTTCACGGCTACTATATGAATATTGAGCTGCTGTTCCGATATTTAAAGCAGAGCAGCGCAAGGGTGGTCTGGACGCTCCATGACTGTTGGGCGTTTACGGGACACTGCGTCTATTTCCAGAGTGTGGGATGCGGGAAATGGACCCAGGGCTGCCATCACTGCCCGCTTGTCAGGCAGTACCCGGCGAGCCTGGGGCTGGACCGCTCCCGGAAAAATTATCAAAAGAAAAAGGAGCTTTTTACCGGACTGAGGGATATGACGATTCTCGTTCCCTCGCACTGGATGGAGACCAGGGTCCGCAGGAGCTTTCTGAAGGATTACAGGATCAAGGTGGTATACAACGGAATCGATTTGGATATTTACAGGCCCACGCCGGGCGGTTTCCGGCAAAAATACGGGCTGGAAGGGCAGTTTATCGTTCTGGGGGTCGCCAATGTGTGGGAGGAGAGAAAAGGACTTAACGAATTCTGCAGAATGGCTGACCTGCTGGGAGACGGATACCGTGTGGTCCTGGTGGGGCTGAGTGAGGAGCAGATCGCACGGCTTCCGAAGCACATGCTGGGCCTGCCCAGGACGGATACCGCCCGGGAGCTGGCGGAGATATATACCGCCGCGGACGTGTTTGTGAACCCCGGAAGGGAAGAAACCTTTGGTCTGACGGTTGCGGAGGCAATGGCGTGCGGCACATATCCTATTGTATACGAGGGAACCGCCTGCGCGGAGGTGGCGGAGCAGGGAATCGGGCGCGTGGCTGCCGGAGGTGTGGAGCAGCTGGCGGAAGCAGTGCGGGCTTACAGGGCCAACGGGCAAATAAAGGGCATTGAGAAATATGCCCAAGGCTTTTCCGGGGAACGCTTTGGCGCGGAGGTGCTGGCGGCATACGGGGAAGAAGGTTTATAGAGGGCATCCGGGGCAGTCTGTTCATGAGATCGGCTTCAGATAAAGGTATTTGAGCGTGAAGGGAAATCATAGTGAGGAGAACCAGAAAATCTTTTTATAATGTCATAACATCCGTGGTTACCTACGCCGGCATGCTGGTGACGGCATTTGCCGTTCAGAAGGCGCTGGTGGAGACCATGGGTTCTGACTACAACGGAATCAACGGTCTGTTCAGCAGCATTATCTCAATGATGTCTCTGGCGGACCTGGGGATAGGCACGGCGATCATCTATCATATGTACCGCCCGGTGGCGGAGAAGGACCGGGAGAAAATCAACGCGCTGCTGCGTTTTTATAAAAGGTGCTATATTGGCATTTCGGGAGTAGTGCTCCTGATTGGTATTGCAGTCGTTTTTTTCCTGCCGCTTTTGGTGGGGAATGTAGAGATACCTGACAGTATATACCTGATTTATGTTTTGTTTCTGGCAGACTGCCTCAGCTCCTACTTTCTTGCCTATAAAAAGTCCCTGCTCTATGCGGACCTGATGAACTACATACCTGACGCCATTTATTTTTTGGTCTATATGGTGCAGAATGCGCTCCAGATCTATGTGCTGGCGGCATTCCAAAATTATATTCTGTTTCTGATCGTAAAGACCATGGGGAAGTGTGTCTCCAACTTATTGATATCCTTGTATATCAGAAAAAAATACCCTTTTACCGCCGAGAAAAGCGTATCCCCCATAGAGAAGGAGGTCAGGGAGGACATTGTCACTAAGGTCAAGGGCCTTTTGTGCCATAAGCTTGGCAGGATGCTGGTTACAGGCAGCGACAGCATCGTCCTGACCGGAGTGCTGGGAATAAGGGTCATGAGCCTGTATACCAATTATCATCTTGTCATCAGCGGAATTATGGCGCTTTTGAATAAAATATTCGAGACCCTTACCAACAGTGTGGGAAACTTTCTTCTGGACAGCGATCAGGAACGGAGGCTGGATATCTATCGGAAGATCGATTTTATAAATTTCTGGTTCTTTGGCTGTGTGGCGGCAGGCATGTATGCGGTTCTTCAGCCGCTTATAACGCTTTGGATGGGAGAGGATTTCCTGTTTGACAAGACGGTTGTCTTTGTGCTGGTGGTAAGCTTTTACCTGGAGGGAATGCGTGCATCCGTAAACACCTTTAAGGAGGCGGCGGGAATTTTCCACGAGGACCGCAGAATACCCATCATTGAATCCGTGACCAACCTGGCGGTATCCATAGCGCTGGCAAGGCTGCTGGGGACGGCAGGGGTGTTTTTGGGCACGATTATCAGCACTGCCGTGTCATATCTGTACAGCTATCCGAAATATGTTTGTAAGCCGCTTTTTGGCATGACTTACGGCAGGTATGTGGCGATGACGGTGAAGCGTCTGGCAGTACTGCTTGTGATACTGGGAATTACGGAGTACTGCACCGCGGCAATGGAGCAATGGAATCTGTGGGCGCGATTACTGTGTGCGGGAACCTCTGCGGTTATTATTTTTCATGTGATATTTTTGATGCTTTATGGAAGAAGCAGGGAGTTTTGCTATTATATTGGGCTGCTTAAAAATAAAGGATGATAATATAAGGTACGCCGGTAGTACGGCAACAATGAGAGGAGGCAGGGAATGCTGAAGCTGAGAAAGAAAATTGGGGAATACCAGGAAATTTTTTATTTAGTCTTTATATTAATAATGACCGGAATGACGTCCGCGGGACTGAATTCGGAGGACTTTATCTATAAGGTCATGTTCGGTGTGGCAACGCTGTTTCTGCTGTTGAAGATGGCGGTCACGGATCTGACCCTGAAGGAAGTCCTTGTGATGGCGGTGTTCACGGTACTGCTTGGGGCGAATTTTTTTAAAAGCGGGGAGAAGACGCTGATTCTGACTGCCATGGGTATTTTCGGGGCAAAAAACGTATCTCTGGAAAAAACTTTAAAATACGCCTTATGGTTAAAGACGGCGCTGACCGTGGCAACGCTGGCCATGGCTGCGCTGGGAGTCCTTGAGAATGTGGAAATGGTTCTTCCCAAGCACGGAGAATGGTATAAGGTAAGCTGTTATGGCTATTATCATCCGAATATGGCGTTTGCCAATATTCTTGTGATCCTCCTTCTTGCGGTCCTTGTATATGGGGACAGGCTGAAATGGTATGCCTATGGGGCAGGAACCGTTATCATGCTTGTGGCGTACAAGGTCTTCTTCTGCAGGACCGGGCTTGTGGTATGGGGTGTTCTGTGCCTGACGGTGCTTGGCTTTAGGGTGGCGAGACGGTTAAAATGGGAGAGGGTCTATACGGCGCTGCTCGCCGCCATACCGGCAGCGCTTGCGGCGTTGACCCTGATACTGCCTGTGTGGGCGAATAAAAACGAGAAGGTCAGCGCATGGCTGGAGCTTTACCTCACGGGAAGAATAGGGCATATTAACCGGTTTATGAATAACATCGGAGGGCTGGTAACGGGAGCCGATGTAACGGAAACCTTTGACAGTATCTATTTCCACTTACTTTATAATTACGGCTGGGTGCTTTTCATTATTGGCATTCTTGCATATTGCGCAGGGATGTGGTATTGTGGTAAAAAAGGAAGCTTTTATGCAACGATAGGCTTGGGCGTTATGGCGGTGTATGGATTTATGGAGCAGCTGCCGCTCAGCGTATTGTGGAATCTGCCGCTGCTGTATTTGTCCTGGATCTTATTCAAGGAGAGAAAAACGACTGATGAACAGCTACAATAAAAAGTATCAGATCATAGAGATGTATAGCCTGCTATTGCTGGATATTGTCTGCATTACGATTTCCTATACGATTGCGTATTTCATTCGCTTCTGGGGGCAGGACAGCTCCCTTGGAAGCAGGGAGATAACGCAGATATATCTGCCGTTTTTGCTGATCTGCATGCTGAACAGCTTTTTTACCAACGAGTACAAGCGATTTTTTCAAAGAGGATATTATTATGAATTTCTCCGCGTGCTGAGGTATAACCTGGTGCTGTTTGTTGTGACCGGGTTTTATATCTATGCTTTCAGGCTTGAACTGGAATTTTCCAGGCTGCTTTTGGGGTACTTTGTGATAATTAATGTGGTTGTCACATACCTGGTGCGCGTTGCGTTTAAGAAATATATGAACCGTTTTTACAAAAGAAGCAAGGGAAGCGATAAGATTCTGGTTGTCACAACAAACCGCGAGATAGATGCCGTGATTGGGCATATCGAGTGTGATGCGGGATGGAGCTATGAGATTATCGGAATGGCTGTTATGGACGCGGACAGGAAGGGGGATACGGTAAACGGGATTCCTGTCATAGCCAACCGTGACGATATTATCGAGGTGGTAAGACAGAGTGCCGTGGACGTTATCTTTATGCACTGCCCGCGGATGGAAAACAGTGAAATGGAGATTTTAATACAGTCCTTTTTGGCGATGGGAGTTACCTGCCATAACTGTGTGGAACGCTTCAGCATCGACACCCCCTGCAGCAGTGTGGGCAAATTTGTGGAATTTCCCGTTATGACCTATGTTGCAAACGTAATAGATTACAGAAGAATGATGATAAAACGTCTGATGGATATTGTGGGCGGAAGCATTGGCCTGCTGCTTACGCTTATACTGACGCCCTTTGTCGCTCTGGCTATCAAGGTGGATTCCAGGGGACCTGTTTTCTTCTCTCAGGTCCGTATCGGAAAAAACGGCAGGCGGTTTAAAATGTACAAGTTTCGCTCTATGTATATAGACGCCGAGGAAAGAAAAAAAGAGCTCATGGACCAGAACGAGGTGCAGGGGCTGATGTTCAAGATGGACAAGGACCCCCGCATCACAAGGGTGGGAAACTTCATCCGTAAGACAAGCATCGACGAGCTTCCTCAGTTCTGGAATGTGCTGCGCGGCGATATGAGCCTTGTAGGCACCAGACCTCCCACAGAGGACGAGTTTGAGCAGTATAATATTTTTTACCGCAGGCGCCTCAGCATAACCCCCGGTCTCACCGGCATGTGGCAGGTCAGCGGACGCAGCGATATCAAGGATTTTGAGGATGTCGTAAAGCTGGACCTGAAGTACATTGACGAGTGGTCGCTGATGCAGGATGTAAAGATTATGCTTCAGACGGTGGGAGTGGTTTTGTTCCGTAGAGGGTCGAAGTAAGGCGTTGTCTGAAGCAGAAAATAGAAAGATTCATAACATAAATAAAATGCTTTGCATATAAGACCGAATTTAATACAGGCTAAAGGGCATTCATCTGATTACGGATGAGTGCCTTTTTTTCGTGGGCTTTTAGCTTCCGATTACAAATGGTTTAATGCCCCAAATTAATATATGGTCTCGACAGTACATGCAATTCATTAAAAAATTTCCCCTTGTTTTGTAAGGAATTCCTGATTCTTCCGGGCTTATAAATGGTACAAATAATGGTCAGCCACCCCGGGGAAGCCCTGAAATTCAGGGCTTCCCGCTGTTTGGCCGCTAAAGGGGATAATTAGCGGCTAAAGAATACCTTTTTTATTCTATTTACTGATAACAGGCAAGTGCTGCGGCAATTTATAGAACTCTCTATTTCTATATTTGCGCTGGATAAGCTGAGAGGAATATCTTTAATTATGGCAGTTACAGACAAAGCTGATATATATCTTGTGGGAAGCAAATGTATTGGGCAGTACGGCGGATATGAATCTTTTGTTCAAAAGCTTTTGGAATACCATCGAGAAAATAAAGCGATTCAATATCATGTCGCCTGTAAGGAAAATGGCGACGGTCATATGGTAGTTTCCAAGCTGCCAGGGGCATCTCAGGTAAAAGAAAAAAGATTTACTTATTGTAATGCGGATTGCTTTTTGATCAATGTACCCACTTGGCTAAAATCCGCTCAGGCTATTTTTTATGATGTGATGGCGCTAAAAGAGTGCTGCCGGCATATAGAAAAAAACCATATACAAAATCCTGTTGTGTATATCATGGCTTGCCGAATTGGTCCTTTCATTAAAAGATATGTAAAAAAAATACATAGTCTGGGCGGAAAGGTATATTTAAATCCCGATGGTCATGAATGGAAACGTGCTAAGTGGTCTGCTCCTGTCCGTAGATATTGGAAAGAGTCAGAACGCCTTATGGTTAAAGCGGCTGATTTAATTATCTGTGACAGCGTTAATATTGAACGCTATATTCAAACTGAATACAAAAAATATAATCCAGTCACCGAGTATATCGCGTACGGCGCCGAAATACGGTCCAGCCAGCTTTCAGATGATAATTCCAAATATGTTGAATGGATGCGGAAGCATGCTATATCTTCGACATATTTTACCGTGGTAGGGCGCTGCGTGCCCGAAAATAACTTTGAGCCAATCATCCGGGAGTTCATGAACAGCAAGACAGATAAGGATCTTGTAATTATCACTACCGAAAATACAAGATTCCTGCAGGAAATGGAAAACAGGCTGCATTATAGCAAAGATAAACGTATTAAGTTTGTGGGAACCGTTTATGACCAGGAGCTGTTAAAAAAAATTCGTGAAAAAAGCTATGGCTATTTTCATGGTCATTCCGTAGGCGGGACAAACCCCTCATTATTGGAAGCGCTTGGCAGTACAAAGCTTAATCTGTTATATAATGTTTGCTTTAACAGAGAGGTTGCACAGGATTCTGCCCTGTACTGGGAATTAGACAAAGGCAGCTTATCCCGCCTGATCGATCATGTTACCCAGATGGCGCCGGATGAAATCGACGAATACGGAAGAAGGGCAAAACAAAGAATCAGGGATGCATATAGCTGGCAGTTCGTTTGCGACCGATACGCGGATATATTTTTAAACCGGGCATGATCAGCTTCACCTGCACCGTCAGAGCATGCATTCAATGCTTCTTGCCGGAATGCATGGCAGAAAAAGGCATGCATTAGAGGGAATGCTATGATAATTACGAAAACACCGTTCCGCATGTCATTTTTTGGCGGCGGTACAGATATGGAAGAATATTTTAAGGAATACGGGGGCGCTGTATTGTCTACCACATTTGACAAGTACTGTTATGTCACTGTTCGACATCTCCCCCGGTTTTTTGATTACAAGACGCATTTGACCTATTCAAAAATGGAGTATATCTCCGGCTACGATGAAATTCAGCATCCTGCAATTCGTGAAGCAATGCGGCTGCTGGATATGCACGAACTGCGTTTGACTTATGATTCAGACCTGCCCGCCAAGTCCGGGCTTGGAACATCCAGTTCATTCGCGGTGGGTATGCTGAATGCATTTTATGCGCTTAAGGGAAAATATGTAAGCAAAAAAACATTAGCGGATCAAGCCATATACCTGGAGCGCGTGCTCTGTAATGAAACCGGGGGATGGCAGGATCAGATCGCAGCATCCTTTGGCGGTTTTAACCGGATCAATTTTGATTCCGACGGATATGAGGTTCTTCCTATTATTATTTCTCCCAAAAGGAAAATGCAGCTTAACAATAATCTGCTAATGTTTTTCACGGGCTTTACCCGTTTTTCTTCGGAGGTCCAAAAAGCAAATGCGGCAAGCCGTCCAGAAGATAAAAAGACAACTCTAAGCAAAATGCACAGGCTTGTGGATGAGGCCGAACATATTCTCATTGACAAAGAAAGCGATTTGGATGACTTCGGAAGGCTTTTGGATGAGACATGGAAACTGAAAAGACAAACCGGTTCTTCCGTCAGCACATCCGGTATTGATGCCTTATACGCAAAAGGAATTGATGCGGGCGCATTAGGCGGCAAGCTTCTAGGCGCAGGCGGCGGTGGCTTCCTTTTATTTTATGTACAGCCTGACAAGCATGCTTCTGTAAAGCGTGCAATGAGTGACCTGATGTATATTCCGTTTGAATTTGAAAACAGCGGGACACAGGTTATTCACTACACTCCCGAATTATATGAGCCTGTTATCTGAAAGTGAAAGCCGGATGTAGCTGTAGACGATTAAAAAATCAAAAGGAATACTTTATGCCTGAAAATAGATTAGAAAAACATCTTAGTCTGCTCATCGAGCGGTATCCTGCTTTGAGTATGATTAAAAACGACATTCAAAAGGCTTACAACCTGCTGCAAGAATGTTATGAACACGATCATAAGCTGTTAATTGCCGGAAATGGAGGTTCAGCCGCTGATTCGGAACATATTGCCGGTGAGCTGATGAAACGTTTTAAATTACCCCGGCATATACCGACAGCCTTTGCCGATAAGCTCATAAAAGCCGACCCTGTGCGTGGAGCTGCTCTTGCCGATAGGCTGGAAAGGGGTCTGACAGCGATTCCGCTTGTTGCACATGAGGCTCTTTCAACAGCCTATATCAACGATGTAGATGGGCTTGGTGTATTTGCTCAACAGCTTTATGGCTATGGACGTCCGGGAGATGTCTTTCTCGGAATCTCCACATCCGGAAACAGCAGTAATATCATGAATGCTGCGGTTGTGGCGCGGGCTCTGGAGATAAAGGTAATTGGGTTGACAGGCGCAAATGGCGGGGAGCTGGCTGAGATCGCAGATATGGCGATTAAGGTGCCGGAAACAGAAACATATAAGGTTCAGGAACTTCATCTTCCCGTATACCACTGCCTGTGCCTGATGTTAGAGGATTATTTCTTTGGAGGCGAAAGCAAATGAAGATAGCGTTAGTAGGCAGTTCCGGATATATCGCAGGATATCTTCTGGAGAGATTCTCGGTGGAACCAAGTGTTAATAAGGTTTTACAAATTGATCAAAACGGCAATGCACAGGCATATTTAAACCTTTTAGAACCCGAAAATTTTGACTATTCCATATTGGATGAAATGGATTATGTTATTTTTACAGCCGCTGTTTCGGGACCTGACAAGTGCGCTGCCGAATATGATTTTTGCTGGTCGGTTAATGTCACCGGCACAATCTACTTCATCCGCAAAGCCTTAAATCGAAATTGCAGGGTTTTGTTTTTTTCCAGCGATGCGGTATTCGGGGACATTCCGGGAGAAATATACACGGAAAAATCCGAAACCAGAGCAGAAACTCCTTATGGCCGGATGAAAAAAGCCGTGGAAGACGAGTTCAAGAAAAATTCCCGATTTAAGGCTATCCGTTTATCTTATGTAGTATCGACGAGAGATCGGTTCGTATCGTATTGTCTGGAATGTATGCAAAAGAATGAAGCAGCGGACATATTCCACCCTTTTTATAGAAACTGTATTGTTGTAAGCGATGTGGTGGATGTTGTAATCTGGTTTATTAACCATTGGAGCGAATATCCTGACTTTGCCCTGAATGTAGCTGGCAGTGAGCTTATCAGCCGTATTCGTATTGCCGATGAGCTGAACCGGCAATTTGCCAATAGGCTAAAATACACAATCTCCACTCCGGACGGCAATTTTTACAGAAACCGTCCGCAAATAACCCAGATGAAAAGCCTGTATATGCAAGAATATGGAATTTTAAAGGACGAAACGTTTACGGAGAAATTAAAAAAAGAGCTCTCGTTTCTTACCTGAATACAATACCGAAACAAAATTTTTATTTATATTTGGAGGAAAAATGAATGGCAAAAAAAGCGTTAATAACCGGCGTTACCGGAATGGTAGGCTCTCATCTTTGTGATTTTCTTTTGGATAACTCAGATTGGGATATTTATGGCGTATGTCGATGGAGAAGCCCGTTAGACAATGTAAGTCATCTATTGGAAAGGGTCAACAATAGAGACCGCCTCTTTTTTATGTACGCGGATCTAAACGACCAGATCTCCTTAATTAAGGCCGTAAAAGAAATAAAACCTGATTATGTGTTTCATCTTGCGGCACAAAGCTATCCGCAGACAAGCTTTACCGCTCCAATCGATACACTCAACACAAACATTTTGGGAACCTGCCGATTGCTTGAGGCAATTCATCTCTTGATGAATGAAGACCAAAATTATTTTCCGGTTATTCATGTCTGCGCATCATCCGAGGTATTTGGGAAAATTCCCGCGGCAAAAAAGCCTGAAAGCGGCATCCACGAAGAATGCCCTTTCCATCCTGCATCCCCCTATGCAATATCAAAAGTAGGAACTGATCTTCTTGGGCGATATTATGCGGAAGCTTACGGCATGACCGTAATGACAACTCGTATGTTTACTCATACCGGACCCCGTCGTGGGGATGTCTTTCATGAGTCCACCTTTGCAAAGCAGATTGCCATGATTGAAGCCGGTATGATCGAGCCAAAGGTAATGGTGGGAAATCTGAAATCACTGCGTACTTACGCCGATGTCCGCGATGCCGTAAAGGCATATTATATGCTTGTTACCGTAAATCCCGTGGCGGGCGAATATTACAATATTGGAGGCTCTTATACCTGTGAGGTGGGTGATACGCTGAATACGCTTATCTCCTATTCTTCCATGAAAGACCGGATAAGGGTTGAAACAGACCCCGAAAGACTGCGTCCCATTGATGCCGATCTTCAGGTACCGGATTGCCGGAAATTTAAGGAACATACGGGATGGGCGCCGGAGATCCCGTTTGAAAAGACTATGCATGATCTGCTTGATTACTGGCGCGAGCGGGTAAACAAGGGCGAAAAATTTTTGACAAGGTAGGGATGTCAATTCAGACAACCGACAGGAAGCATATATGAAGGTATTACTGTTAAATCAGATTCCGGAAGTAAACAATAAATATACTTTTTCAATGGCAAGAGGCTTGAAAAAAGCCGGTGTGGATATCACTGTGTGCGGAATTGAAAACGATGATGTCTCCGCCTACAGCGATATCCCATTCCTGAACACCTTCGGCTGCTACAGTACGGAACCAAGCCTTGTCAAAAAAGTGGCAAGCTATCGCAAGAGCTGGCGGAATATTGTTGATCACTGCATCAAGGAAAAATTTGATATTGTCCATGTTCAATGGTATATTTTTTCCCCTTTGGACTGGAAATATCACAGGCTGTTAAGACGTAAAGGCATTAAAGTGGTTACGACAATTCATGACCTCCTGCCCTTCAACAAAAAATTTTACGATTTTTATTTTCATAAAAAAATTTACTCTCATTCGGATAAAGTCATCAGCCAGGCAAGGATGAACGAAAAAGAACTGGTTGAAAAATATGGAGTAAGTAAAGAAAAAATTGTATATATACCTCACGGACATTATATGGAATTTGCCGACAGTGCATCAAGGGAAGAAAGCCTTGCATATCTAAAGCTTCCTCATAATAGACCGGTTATCCTTTTCTTTGGTCAGATAAAGAAAGTAAAAGGCGTGGGCGTACTCATTACGGCAATGAAGGATGTGGTGAAAAACCATCCGGATGCTCTCTGTTTAATTGCCGGAAAGGTATGGCATGACGACTTTTCCGAATATCAAAAACTGATTGATGAATTTGGGCTTCAGGAAAACATAAGGGCAGATATCCGTTTTATTGCGGATGAAGAAATCAAGTATTATTTTAATGCAGCTGACATTGTCGCACTGCCCTATCTCCAAATATACCAGAGCGGCGTAGTTCTTCTGGCATATGCATATGAAAAGCCTGTTGTAGCAACCACCGAGGGCGAGTTTCTGACCGTTGTAAAAAACGGCGAAACCGGGCTTTTAGTCCCGGCAAATAATGCCGTAAAGTTTGCAGAGGCTTTAGATTGGTATCTGAACCATCCGGATAAGGCACACCGATTTGCATGCGAAGGAAAAAAAGATATCAGCGAACGGCTGAGCTGGGATACTATTGCAAAATCACTTAAGGAAACGTATGCTAATGCCCGCTGAAGCGGGCAGGGGGTATAGGAATGAAGTCACCCGTAAGAATTCGGATTAATCAGTTAAAGATTGTTATTTTTTATATAGCGACTATTATTGGATGCTTTGTTCTTCCTGCTAAACTGGAAATTATATTATGCGGTTTTTTTGTCATTTATCTGATGATAGAAGGAAATAACGCAATTGCAGGAAAAGATGGCAACGAAATGGCTTTTTTGCTGATCTTTCCAGTTTTGTTGTCATGCATTCAAAATATATATTTAGGCTTTGCAGTAAAACACCTGCATGTATTTGAACTACAGATTTTATTAACAATTAATATTATCATTGCTGCAGCACTTCCGGCAATGCGAATAGTAATGACCAGAACATTATATGAGCATAAATGGTGCATTGTATGTATTGGCGGGACTCTGCTGTATTCCTTTGTATTATTTATTGCCAATAGAGTTCCGGTCTCCTCTTTTATCTCCAGTATGAGAAATATTCTGGCTCCTTTTGTATTCTTTTATTTTGGTGCGGTTTTCGGCAAAAACATAGACGAAAAATCCTTCAAAAAGTATATTGTATTGTTAATTAACTTTGTTGTGTTTTTTGGCTTATTTGAATATTTTGTTGGAAACGGATTCTGGCAGACGGCTAATATTTCCCAGCTATGGAACCTAAAGGGAATTGTTACGGCGCCTGACGAATTCCCAAGCAACTGGTTTTCATCCGAGGTTATTTTGGGTCATCCCTATGTACGCAGAATGGTGTCTTCTTTTGCGGACCCGGTTAATCTCGGGACCTTCCTGTTCGCCGCCTTTATGCTGAGCTGGTACTATAAAAAATACGTCCTGATGCTGCTCACAATATTATGCTGCATTTTTACTATCAGCAAGGGCGCATTATTGGGGTTTCTGATATTCTGCGTTGTTATTTTCTGGTACAAGGAGAAATCAAAAATAGGTCTTGCTGCAGCATTTGCAGGTGCGCTGGTTATAGGCATTGCAATGCTTAAATATGGCGCAGGTTCTTCAACCGGGCTACATGTATTAATGTTCTTAAGAGCACTGAGAGTCCCCTTTCAGTATCCTATGGGAATGGGTGTCGGAACCATCGGCGTCCTATCCGGAATTACGGGAGGAAATACATCCGATCTTTATATTATGGAAACGGGCATCGGCGTAGTAATAGCACAGCTGGGTTTTTGGGGTGTAGCTTTATATGTGTACTTATTCTATAAAATGATGATGATTCCCAGGCATATGACCAAGAATAAACGAGTGTTTTTATACACATTAATTTTCTCTTTTTTTGCAAATGCAATGTTTAATGAGGTGGCATTAAGCCCGAATTCATGTGCGCTTTATTTTATTATTCTGGGGATATGGGATGCAAGGGAAAAAAATATGCTTACTAGCGGCACTGAGGTTGAAATAAATGAAAATACTTATCTACATGCCTGAAAACAATTTGAAGCCTATTGGCGGTCCATCCGGTTATTTATATAACTTATATACCGGTTTAATGGAGCTGGGAACGGAATCTGTAGACTTTTTGCCGCCGCTTGGAGAGCGCAGCTCCAAATCCTCTCTCAAAGCGGTATATCACAGCCTGCCATATAAATTCCGCTCAAAGCTTATGGGCATATATAACAGCATAAAGAAGTATTTTGTTTCTGAAGAAAAGGAACAGCAAAAAATTTACCATAATTACAGGGAGTTGTTGTTTGGTAAATCAATGCTGCCCGCAGACTTTCAGGCATATGACGGGATTCATTTTCATACTACCTTTGAATTATACCGGGAACGGGAGTTGTTAAAAAATTATAAGGGAAAAATAATACTGAATTCTCATTCGCCCCAACCCAATCATCAGGAATACATTGTATTGTTTAATAACCACCCAAGCAGGAATGAGGTACTACCCATTTTGGAGGAAGCGGATAAATTTGCCTTTGACAGGGCTGACCTTATTCTTTTCCCGTGTGAGGATGCTGAGGAACCATATTTTAACGGCTGGGCCGAATACGCTCACATACACCAGCGAAACAGGGATAAATACCGGTATTTACTGACCGGCATAAGACAATGTTTCCCTAAAATACCTGAAACAAAAATCAGGCAAAAATATAACATACCCCCTGACGCCTTTCTTATCTGTTATGTGGGACGTCACAACGAAATCAAAGGATATAATATCCTGAAAAATGTTGCCGAAAAAATACTGCCCCGCAATGAAAAGATCTATTTTATCATTGCAGGAAAGGAAGGTCCTCTATACGGTCTTGACAATCCGCGTTGGATAGAGGCAGGATGGACAGATGACCCGCATTCTATCATAAATGCAGCAAACGTATTCATCCTGCCAAACCGGGAGACCTATTTTGATTTGATTTTATTAGAAGTCATGTCATTGGGTATTCCTGTCATTGCAAGTAATACTGGCGGGAACAAGTATTTCAAAAAGCACAATTGCACGGGAATTCAATTTTACGACTCGGAACAGGAGCTTGAAAATAAAATATTATACTTAAGTAAAAATACACATCTCCTGGACGGAAAAGCAAATAAGGAATTTTTTAAGGCTTATTTGAATGAAAAAACCTTTGCACAAAATTATATTCAAATGATGCAATATGAAATTCACGGTAATAATTAGAGGAGTACTGCATTATGGCAAAAATAAAAGCGGCAGCCGGACAAAATATCAAAAAGCTGAAAGCAGAGATTAAAAAGCTTCAGCTTTATAAAAAATATCGCTTAATTAAAGATTATAAGGAAAAATATGATACCAATTGGTTTCGGTCTTTATGCACCATAAAAATCATGCCAAATGACTACCAGAAAATCTTTGCCAATGTAAGAATTAATAATATTGGCCACGGATGCTTTTACTATAACCTGGATGAGTCTATAGTCATACAGTCCAAAGGAAACATTCTTGGCAATATGTCCGTTGATTACTCTTATATTCTTAACAATGAGGCAAAAAACAACGAAATAAATGGAATTATTAAAGATTATATAGAAAGGATTAATGATCCAAGAATAACCCTGAAGAAGCCTTCCGATTTACAGGAAGCATTACAGGCAATTTTGTTTTGGGATTCTTTATTGTGGCAGACAGGGCATAGGCTCATGGGTTTGGGAAGACTGGATAAGGTCTTGGAGAAATACCGCATCCCTGATAACGGCGAACAGTTAATTAAGGATTTTTTAAATACGCTTCATAAGACTTATATATTTAAAAGTAATGTTTTAAAAGGAGATACCGGACAGATTATTATACTTGGAGGCAAGGAAGAAAACGGCTCATATTATTCAAATGAGTATACCTATCTATTTATTAAATGTTTAAAGGAAATAAAAATACCGGATGTTAAAATCCTTTTGCGGTCCAGCTCCAATATGCCTGAGGAGCTGTTAAATGCTGCAATCGAATGTATTGCAACCGGAATTGGCAGCCCTTTGATTTCAAATGATGATGTCCTTATTCCGAACTTACAGGATTTTGGATATGAGGTAAGCGATTCATATAATTACGCTGTTTCCGCATGTTGGGAACCGCTAATCTTTGGCAAATCGATGGATCAGAATAATTTGGGAAGCATTGAATTTGGAAGATGTATGAACGAAACACTTATTGACGGGAATTTCATAAATTGCAAGGAATTTAATGATGTACTGGATTTATACTTCGACAAATTGCAGAACAATATTAATAACTTGCTAAGAAAAGTTGATGCTCTGATTTGGGAGGAAGACCCTTTATTGACATTGCTGATGGGACTGGAGCAAGAAATCACAAAAGGATCTGCTAAATACAGTAATTATGGAGTGACATCTGTAGGAATGTCAGCCGCGGTCAATTCTCTTCTGAATATAAAAAATTATGTATTTACCCGAAACGATTATACCCTTTCCGACATTAGAGAAATAATTGAAAGCAATTACAAGAAAGATGCCGCCGTATTTAAAAATAACATCAATGGATTTGGAACTGATAATGTGTCTGCGATTGAGACGACAAATTTAATAATCAAGAAGACAGAACGGCTGTTAAAAGCATACAGAAATAAATACCAAGGGAAAATAAAGTTTGGTTTAAGCTCCCCTTACTATATTGACGGTTCTATTGATGTCGGCGCTACGCTGGACGGCAGAAAAGCAGGACAACCGTTTCAAACGCATATATCAAGAGACCAGGGGGACGCACTGACGGAAATCATTAACTTTGAATCTCAGCTTTGCTTTACAGGAATAAGCTCAAATGCCAATGTCATTGACATAATAGTTCAAAACAGCCTTTTAAAAGACAATATTGATAAATTTGTTCAATATATTGCCGGAGGTATAAAAAAGGGGTTATTTCAAATACAGTTTAATGTTTTATCATATGCCCAGCTAGCCGATGCAAAAATCCATCCTGAAAAATATCCGAATTTAATTGTAAGAGTATGGGGGTTTAGCGCATACTTTAATGAACTGCCGGACAGTTATAAGGATAATCTTATTAAACGAGCTAGAGAGATGGAGGGTATCGCATAAAAATGGCTCAAAAAAGCATAAAAAAGAATTATGTATATAATTTATGTTATCAAATATTAACAATGCTTACTCCTCTGATCACGGCTCCTTATTTAGCGAGAGTTTTAGGTGCGGATGGAATCGGCACGATCAGTTATACAGATTCCGTTGTTGCATATTTTGTGCTTTTGGCAACCATGGGAATCTCAACCTACGGTCAGAGAGAAATTTCATATGTACAGAATAATATGAGCGGCAGAAGCCTTGTATTTTGGAATACAAAAGTTTTAGAAATCATCACTTCTGCAGTCTCATTTAGCGCTTTTGTTATATTTTCTTTCTTTCAGGAAAATAAGCTTATTTATTTAATTTTTTCTATTAATATTTTATCGGTGCTTATGGACGTCACATGGTTTTTCCAGGGAATGGAGGAATTCGGAAAAACTGTTTTGAGAAACATTGTTGTTAAATTACTGGGAATTATATATATTTTTTTGTTTGTTAAAACATCGGACGATATTGCTGCGTATGCATTTGGGACATGCTTTTTTGCTTTTATAGCAAATGTTTCACTGTGGTTTTACCTGCCCAAGTATATAGATAAAATAAATTTTGGTGAACTGCATCCTTTTAAAGAATTTAAAACAGTTCTATCCTTGTTTATTCCCACAGTAGCCATTCAGGTCTATACAGTTTTAGACAAGACCATGATAGGTATAATCACAAAAAGTTCTTTTGAAAACGGCTACTACGAACAGGCTATTAAAATCTCTAAAATGGCATTGATGTTTGTAATTTCATTAGGCACGGTAATGATACCCAGAATAGGATTCCATTATGAGCAAAAGCAGCTTGATGAAGTTAAAAGGTTAATGTACCGTGCGTACAGGTTTGTATGGTTTTTGGGTATACCTCTGTGTTTCGGATTAATTGGAGTCGCTTCAAATTTTGTCCCCTGGTTTTTTGGACCAGGGTATGAAAAAGTTATTGGTCTTTTGAGAATTCTGGCGTTTCTTATTTTAGCCATAGGAATAAATAATGTTACCGGTATGCAGTACCTGATTCCTACAAAAAAACAAAATACCTTTACCTTGACAGTAATAATTGGAGCCCTCGTAAATTTTGTCCTGAATTCCATATTAATTTTCTTTTTGCAGTCAATAGGGGCCGCGATTGCCTCAGTAGCGGCAGAAGCTGCTATAGCAGTCATACAAATTATTATTGTGCGCAAGGAACTAAGCCCGTTGACAATATTAAAGGAAAGCATTAATTATCTTTTTGCAGGTGCTGTCATGTCGTTAGCGCTTTGGAAAGCTTCCGGCTGCCTTGCGCCATCCGCCCTGAATACGATGCTTTTAGTCGTTATAGGCGGCTGCATATATTTTGGCATATTATTAATAATCAGGGATACCTTTTTTATTACAAATATAAAAGGAATCATTATAAAGCTTCTTAAGAGAAGGAGCTGATTAACGCAAATGAATAAACCAATATTAATTACCAATATACAGCGTTTCTCCTTACATGACGGACCAGGCATAAGGACAACATTATTTTTAAAAGGATGTCAGGTCAGATGTCCGTGGTGCAGCAATCCGGAGAATCTTTCTCCCAATGTGCAACATTATGTAAAAGACGGCAAAGAGGGCGTTTACGGAAAATATTATACTCCGGAAGAACTTTATGCGGAAATATTAAAGGATCGGGCATTTTATGGAGAATCCTTATTTGATTATAATATAAAAGCTTCTTCTGAGATTAAATTATTACCTGGCGGAGCAACCTTTTCAGGAGGGGAATGCCTGCTTCAAATTACTGCTCTGCTGCCCTTGCTGGAAATGCTGAACCGCGAAAAAATCCACATTACGGCAGAGACCAGTCTGTTTACTCCGGAAGACACTGTGTGTAAAGCAATACAATATATCCACTTTTTTTATGTGGATATAAAAATTTTAAGTAAAACCAAATGTAAAGATATATTATCAGGCAACGTCGATCTGTTTTTGAAAAACCTTGACAAGCTGCTGTACAGCGGGAAACCTGTCGTTATAAGAATACCGATAATCGGTAAAGCTACGGATTCAGACCAAAACCGGAAGGATATTGTTAATTTAATAAATAAATATGTCAAGGACAGCCGTGTTAAGCTTCTAAAAATAGAGCTTATTAAAGAACATAATCTGGGGATTGAAAAGTATAAATCACTGTCAATGTGCAATGAGGGATATACAATACCGGAATATATCGGTGTGACAAATTCATTTATGGAACAATATAAGAAAGAACTGGAGTATGCTCTCAATAAGGATATTCCTGTAGAGATATGCGGTATTGGATAAGGTGTATTAAAGGGAGGTAAACTATAAATGAAAAAAACTCGTGACACAAATATGGAATTACTGAAAATCGTTTGCGCCATTATGGTTTTAACATATCATATTATTAACACATTGGTTCCGGTTGAAGCTTTCTCAATGCCAAAACAATTCGCAGTGTGGAGTTTTTTCTGGGGGGGGGGGGTAGAATTTCGGTAAATGTTTTTGTAATTATTTCAAGCTGGTATCTGGTTGATAAAACCTTTACGTTTAAGAGAATCTTATCAACCTGGGTATCCACCTTAATATATTCCGCAATAGTAGGTGGCTATTTCGCTTTTACATTAGGTAATTTTGAAATCTTTGCCTTTCATCTTCTTCCAATATCCACCAATGTAATATGGTTTATGAGAGCATATATTCTTATGCTTCTGATGACGCCCGTACTGAACTACTTATTGGAAATGCCTCAATTAAAGAAATTTCTTATAATTTTATTTGCTGTCTTTTCAATTTATAAGACATTGTATCCGGGAAACGTTCTGGATATTGGAGATTGGGAAGTATTTCTGTTTATTTATTTAATTACTGGATATATAAAAAAGAACAAACAGCGTTATATTCTAAAAAGAAAAACATTTTTGTTTCTGTTTTTGCTGGCATATTTCACAAATATTTTATGGTACGTTTATTATTACGAAATCATCAATATACTTCCGTTTCTCACAAAATTTGGTTATGGAAGATATATGTTTAATATATATGTAAATAATATTCAATGTATGTTAGGAGGGTTTGCCTTATTCGGTTATTTTAAAACACTGCATATAGGCAGAAGCAGGCTTTCAAATATAATTTCATGGTTCTCAGATGGCACCCTTGGGGTTTATATACTACTTGCAATGAACTCTCCGGAAGGATATTTATGGTGGATAGATCTGATAAAGGTAAGAGACTGGATATATGGCGATCATCTTTTACCCAAAATATATCTGTTGATTATAATATTATTTGTTTTCACCGTTTGTATTGATCATGTAAGGGCATTTGCGGTAAACAGGCTTATGAAAATCAAAAGAGTTACCGGGATATGTAGCGCTTTTGACCGCTTTTATACAACAAAATAGAGGAACATATTATGAAAATTCTTTTTACTGTCAGATTTTATCCTACATATGGCGGCGGAGAAACCGTCACGTTAAGATTAGCAAATAAATTTGCGGATATGGGACACAATGTTCATATTTTTTATCTTTGGGATAACGGAAAACAGGACGTCAGTCAAAATGTCCAAACATATAAAGTAAGCAAAATGCATTCCCCCATTGACGGTGAAAATATTCCCAAACAGGATACAAGGGACATCTACACTGAATTAGAGCTATATATAAAGTCCCATTCTATTGAATTTATTATAAATCAATGGTTAGAGCCGCGCAGGGTATATCAGGCGGCTGCCGGAACCGCCAAGGTTCTTCATTGCAGGCACGCTGCTGTATATATTAACTCAAAGAAAAGGAACCTGGCAAAAAAAATATTAGGGAACTATTGGTTTGATAAAATACTTAGCCTTATATACCGCCCCTATGTCCGTTATTCAGATAGATTTGTCCTGCTATGCCAGGAATATGCCAATGAAATAAAACATATTTTTCGGCACAAATATGATCATAAAATTATCAGCATGTTAAATCCCTGCCGATATGACATACCCTTGCCGGAGCTTTTACAGGGAGAAAAGGAAAATGCTGTCTGCTATGTGGGAAGGCTATATCCGGAGAAACAGGTTGATATTCTGCTTTATGCATGGAAACAGGTTGAGAATATAGCTATTAAGGAAGGGTGGAAGTTTTATATTGTGGGAAATGGAAAGGCGTTGGAAGATCTTCAGACCGTTTCAGAAAAGCTGGAATGTAAAAACGTGTTCTTTGAAGGATATCAGGAACCGGTGAACTATTATAAGAAATCAAAAATTTTTGTATCCGCATCGGCAACAGAAGGATATCCCATGACAATTGTAGAAGCAATGGCATATGGGTGCGTTCCTGTTGCGGCAAATACCTATACCGCGCTGGATGGTATACTGTTTGACAATACAAACGGCTATAAAATCAATTCGCTCAAACCGGAGGATTTCAGCAAAACACTCAGGCTTTTAATGCTTGATAAAAGCCTTATGGACAGCATGAAAGAAAATGCCAATGAGTTTTGCAGGAAAAATTATGAAATAGCTAAAATAGCGGATGACTGGATAGAGCTTTTTAAAAACTTGCGAAGTGGGCTTTAAGATCACTGAATAAAAACATCACATTTTCTGACAGGAAGGAACCATAAGATGAAAACAGTCATAATGGCGGGAGGCAGAGGAACAAGAATTGAATCGATTGCCGCCAACATTCCCAAACCCATGATACCGGTTGCCGGAGTTCCCGTATTGGAGCGGGAAATTAAATCTCTGACAGAACAGGGCTTTACAGATATTATAATAACTGTTTCACACCTTAGCTCTGTAATAATAAAGCATTTTGCAGATGGCGCAGCTTTTAACGCCAAAATACAATATTTTGTCGAGGAAACAGCGCTTGGAAACGCCGGCGCGCTGTTTAAATTAAGAGATCAGCTTGGGGAAGAACCGTTTTTATTGCTTAATGCCGACGCTGTATTTGATGTGGATTTTAATAGAATGTTGAAATTTCACCAAGAAAAAAAGGCAAGGGTAACCTTGTTTACACATCCAAATTCTCATCCCTTTGATTCGGGACTTCTGATTGCTGATGCAGAATCTTCTGTCGTTGCCTGGCTTACCAAAGAGGATATAAGACCGCAGTATTACAAAAACAGGGTTAATGCCGGAATACATATCATTGATCCCGCAATTCTTGATATGGTCGATGTGGAGGCGGACAGGATAGGCACGCCGGACCCTTCCACGGGGAGCATAATCAAGGTTGACCTTGACCGCCAGCTTCTCAAGCCTTTGGCCGGAACGGGCCTGATGTTCTGCTACGACTCTCCTGAGTATGTAAAGGATATGGGAACGCCGAAACGCTTTCGTATGGTGGAAAGCGACTTTCAATCCGGGAAAATAACGCAGAAAAACCTGAAAAACATGCAGAAGGCGGTATTTCTTGACAGAGACGGTACTATCAATATCTATAAGGGCTTTCTGCGGAATATAGACGATTTTGAGCTGACGGAAGGAATTGCTGAGGCTGTTAGAAAAATAAACGAAAGCGGCTACCTCTGCATCGTTATCACAAACCAGCCCGTTATCGCAAGAGGCGAACTGAGCTGCGAGGCACTTGACGAAATACATAATAAAATGGAAACCCTCCTTGGTATGGAGGGCGCGTACATCGACGGCTTGTACTATTGCCCCCATCATCCCCACGGGGGATATGAGGGCGAGATTCCCGAGCTGAAAATTGACTGTGACTGCCGCAAGCCCAGGCCCGGAATGCTGATAAAGGCCTCCGAAGACTTTCATATTGACCTGGGCGGCTCATTCATGGTTGGGGACGGAGAAAACGATGTGAAGGCCGGGCTTGCCGCCGGCTGCAGGAGCATTCTGATTAACGGCAGCGGCACAGCACGCAGCCAGGGGGCTTGGGGACAGGCGGATACGCTGGAATCCGTGCTGTCGTTTACAGAAAAATACTTATAGCTTATGCAGAGGCGGCGGCACAATTCTCAGCCGGAGGAGAGCGGAGTTGCGTCATCACCCTTCTGTCCGGATCAGGTGCCCGGGCTGCTCACTCATGGCGGAGTACCAAGAAGGCGATGTAAAGACCGATTTTGTTTCCGGCTTTACATTACATATTGCTCCGCCAATTTCAGAGCTAACTCAACTGTTACATCTGAATTATAATGCTGATGTTCGCCCCATCGTCCGAGACCAATGACACCCTGTTCCTTGCTCCAGCAAAGCAGCCTGCTCATGATCTCAGGCTTTCTGATTGTATTTAAAGGATAAGCATATTGATTCATGTATTTAAAGCTATCGATATGCGGTCCCATATCAACTCGCTCACTGTTTGTTTCTGTCCAATAGCCCTGACTGTTTGGACAAAAATTATGACGAACCAAAACCCGATGATATGAAAGCTTTGCGTCCGGGTAATAAATCCAATGGCACGGTGTATCTAATTTCTCCGGAAAATACTGTGTTTGTATGGAGCTAAATTTTAATTCCTTAATGGATGCTTTAATAGTATCAGGCATACCGACTATCACCTCAAATTCCATCCATGGAATTGTCGTTATTATTAAATCGGCTTGATAGCTATACCCGTCCGAAGTCATTACAGTCCTGGATGTAAAATCAATTCCCCGGACTGTTTTTTCATACTCAATATTATTTCTGAGAGCATCAGCCATACGGAGCCATAGTTCACCATAGCCGTATTTCTTTGGATAATAAAATTGGGCATGTCCCGGCTGTGTCCCATATGCCTTTCGGGTAAGGCAGGAGCGCAGAGTATCTTCAAAGCTGACATTCGGCAGCTTCTCAAGCCAATATGTGCCAAGCTGATTTAATTCCCTGCTAAACATCTTCTGATTATAGGGAATCATATAATTTTCGGCAATTTTCGAGCCAAGCTTCCAATATATCCAATCCACAAACCCTTGCGGCATCTTGGTGCCCAGGTTACAGCCTGCCGATGCAATAGACTTAAGATATTCAACCTGATCTTCAATACCCATCTGCCATATGTTTGCTTCGATCGGATGATTGATGGTACTTCCATTTACTACAATTCGGCTGTCGCGTTCATATTTATTCCATTCTTCTTCCGGCATAAACTGAAACAGAAATCGGTTGACTTCAGGGCGTCTCACATCCAGGAAGTGACCGCCTCCAATGTCAAATGGTGCGCCTCCAACTTCCTCTGAACGGCAAAGGCCGCCGGCAGTTTTTTCTTTTTCTAATACCAAAAAATCGGTTATCCCATTTTGTTTAAATTTATTTGCAAGGGATAATCCGGCAGGACCTGCGCCTAAAATTAAATATTTCATTTTTTAATTTGTCTCCTTATAATATTTAAAATATTTACAATATATCT
>ERZ808051.540-NODE-540-length-39506-cov-10.019453_pt1 | contig 39506 bp, 29 predicted proteins | sample MGYA00380199_ERZ808051 | MGnify/ENA primary metagenome ERZ808051 (study PRJEB31490, sample SAMN06133391) | mouse gut metagenome | isolation source: J11 | host: mice | place: China: Chengdu | collected 2015-05 ...
TTCTGTTGCACTGGCCTTGGAGTCACCTCCACCGGACGTTATCCGGCATCCTGCCCTGTGAAGCCCGGACTTTCCTCACCTGTACCCTTGCGTCTGTACAGCCGCGATCATTTATTCTACTTAGCTACTGTCTGTTATTCTTATACATCGAAGCAGCTGCCTCCAACGAACTCCCTGCACAGTGAATTCTTCGGCAGTTCCTCACTGCTGACTCCCAGAAAATACTCCAAAAACTTCAGCAGCCTCTTAGCCTCATGATACCCCGGATCCCCCCGTTTGATACTAAACAGCAGAGGCTCCGCATACTGTTTGATCACCGACAGTTCATAGATCATGGCAGAGTTAAACATTGCATCCGCATCCTCCTGGAACGGGAAAATGTATCTCTCTTCTCCCCGTCTGACGGAATCCCACATGGCGATGGTCTGATCAGCAGATGTCCCTCTTGTTCTGGCATCCCTGACGATCCTGCGCAGCAGCCGTCCGTCCGTGGTAGGTATCCGGTTATGCTCATCTACATTCAGGCAGGTGAGCGCACTGATGTAAATCTTGAATTTACTCTCCGCCGGTAAAGAATAGGACATCTTTTCATTCAGTCCATGGATGCCCTCGATCACGAGAATATCATCCTTATCCAGTTTTGTCATCTTGCCATTGTATTCGCGTTTGCCGGTCTTGAAATTGAAAGTCGGAAGCTGTACTTCCCTGCCTGCCAGCAAGTCGCTCATATCCTTATTGAACTGTTCCACATCCAGAGCTTCCAGGCACTCATAATCCGGATTGCCACTGGCGTCTAACGGTGTGCGGTCATGATCCACATAATAATTATCCAGTCCGATCGGATGCGGCTTTAACCCGTATGTTCGAAGCTGGATAGACAGCCTGTGTGAAAACGTAGTCTTGCCCGAAGATGACGGTCCCGCGATCATAACAAATTTCACGCCCTCACGCCTTGCGATATCCCTGGCAATCTCACCGATCCTGCGTTCCTGCAGCGCCTCCTGCACGAGAATCATATCGGCAATGTTTCCCTGACAGATTTTGTCATTCAGATCCCCCACCGTATCGATTCCCATCTCGATCCCCCATGCACACGTAGTCATGAGCGTCTGGAACAATTTCTTCCTGGGCTTGAACTCCGGAAGCTTCTCCGGATCTTCCCGCTCCGGCAGTAACAATATCATGCCCTCCTCATAGGCAAATAAGTCAAAATACTTGATATATCCTGTACTTGGCAGCATATATCCGTAATAATAATCATAATAGTCGCCCAGACAATATACATTAATGTTTGAGCCCCTGCGGTAACGGAACAATCTGACTTTATCTTCCATCCCAAGTTCACGAAACAGCGCAATGGCCTCATCCGCCGGATATGCTTTCTTGGTCACAAGCATATCCATATCCGCCAGTTCTCCCATACGATCCTTGACTTTCTCGATCGTAGCGGCATCCATCTTCAATCCGTTTTTGAAACTGCAATAATACCCCGCGCCAATAGTAAACTCCACCTTGACATTGACTGCTGCCTCCATTCCCGCCACATCCTTGATCGCTTTCATCATCAACATAATGGCGGAACGCACATAAGCCTTATGCCCGATCACATTCTCATATGTAATGAATTCCAACTCGCAGTCATTGCTCACCCGCTTCATCAATTCCTGTATCTTGCCGTTGATCACCACAAGCGCGATCTGGCTTGTACAATCATTCTGATACTGTTCCGCTATGATCTCATAACGAATGCCGTCCTCGAATAATTTTTCTTCCCCATTGATCTTGATCGTAACCATAAGAACTCTCCTTCCCTAAGTATAATACCCAATATCATTATCTGTACGCCATCAACCCCTGCATGGCCGGTTTCCAACCATGGCCAGAGCTTTTCTGCAATCTTCCAACAGCTCTGACACCTGCTCATACCGACACATTCTCTTTTCATCCGCTAACCCCTGCCGCCGCAGGTTATCCAGAATTTCTTCAAATATCTTTTCTTCCCGCCTCAGATATGCCGCCAACGTCTTATCTTTTCTCTGTAGCAGCAGTTCTCCGTATCGATCATTAAGTTTACATAACTCTATTTCATTTACTTCACTGGGAACCGTTTCATCCGCCGGACGGACGGACGAAACGTCCATTCGGACTCCACCACCTGCTATCCCACGCATCATCGGATAGAACTTCCCATCCTCTTCTATCATATTCTCTTCAACGATGCAATATCCCAGACCACGCAGACTTCTCCGAAACGCCTCAACCTCGGACTGTGGCTGCAGTACCAGTTCCCGAAAAGATAATGTCTTCTCGATGTCCTCGCACAGGATCCGCATCATCAGACTACCGCCCATACCAGCACAGATCAGCGTATCCGCCTCGCCAGTATTATAGTTATGTAAACCATCCGACAATCTCGTCTCAATGACATCTGCCAACCCATGCTCTGCTATATGCTCCCTGGCCGCGCCAAGAGGTCCGGGTCTTACATCCATAGCCAGCACACTCGGACTGATCCTCTGTTCTATCAGATAGATAGAAACGAATCCATGATCGCATCCCACATCGCATACGCGATTGCCGCAAGTGACCATGGAAACTACCCCCTGCAACCGCCTTGACAGTGTTACCGGCTTCATCAATCCAGATAATCCTTTAATTTACGACTTCTGCTCGGATGGCGCAGCTTACGCAGAGCTTTTGCTTCAATCTGACGGATCCTCTCACGGGTTACATTGAATTCCTTACCCACTTCCTCCAGAGTTCTGGCGCGTCCATCATCCAGACCAAAACGCAGTCTAAGCACTTTCTGCTCTCTTTCCGTCAATGTCCCAAGCACCTCCACCAACTGCTCTTTCAGCAGAGTAAAAGCGGCCGCATCCGCGGGCACAGGCACATTGTCATCCTGAATAAAGTCTCCGAGATGACTGTCTTCCTCCTCACCGATGGGTGTCTCCAGGGACACCGGTTCCTGCGAGATCTTGAGGATCTCACGCACACGCTCTACCGGCATGTTCATCTGCTCCGCGATCTCCTCAGGGGTAGGTTCCCTCCCTAATTCCTGCAGTAATTGTCTGCTGACGCGGATCAGCTTGTTGATCGTCTCCACCATATGCACCGGTATACGGATAGTTCTCGCCTGATCCGCTATCGCTCTTGTAATTGCCTGACGGATCCACCATGTGGCATAGGTGGAGAACTTATACCCCTTGCGGTAATCAAATTTCTCCACTGCCTTGATCAATCCAAGATTCCCTTCCTGAATCAAGTCTAAAAACAGCATGCCACGCCCTACATAACGCTTGGCAATGCTGACTACAAGACGCAGATTCGCTTCCGCCAGACGTTTCTTCGCCTCCTGGTCACCCAGTTCCATCTTCTGCGCCAGCTCGATTTCTTCCTCCGCACTCAAAAGAGGCACCTTACCGATCTCTTTTAAATACATTCTGACCGGATCCTCGATGCTGATACCGTCGGGCACTGACAGATCGATGTTCTCCACATCCACCTCGTCCTCCTCCGTAAGGATGATCTCTTCATCATCTACGTCGTCGTCCTCCGTAATACGCAGCACATCCACATTGTTCTGTTCCAATGTCTCCAATATCCTGTCAAACTTGTCCTCTTCCAGAGCAAACTCCGCAAAAAAATCGCTGATCTCCTGATATTCCAAGACATTCTTTTTCTTCTTAGCAATCGCCAAGAGCTCCTTGAGGCGCTCTTCAAACTTTGCCTGTACATTTTCGTCCATTTTTTGGCCCATCCTTCCTATGTTTCAAGTTCTAGCTTACCCGTATTATAAGGAAATATGCGTTTTGCTTCTAAGTTCTTCCAACGCTTTCTTTCCCGATATCACTTGATTTATCGCACTTACATCGCTTCCTGTCTGTGCGGAATAATAATCGAAGCTGTTCTGTTTCACGGCACAAAGAATATCGTGAAACGCTTTCTCCCGCTCTTTCTGCGTGGTAATTTCTTCCAGCCTGGTATTAAAGATCTCGGCCACCATACGCTGCTCCTGCTCTTCCTCGAAAGCGCTGATGATCGAAGCAGGATTATAATTGCCCTGCTCAAGATCGGCAAAAAGCCTGTCCGCAACCTGTCGGTAAAGCGGCTCCGTGAAATCCTGCGCCGTAATATAGGGTTTGGCTTTCGGATATACTTCCGGCTCCTCCGTGATCCACGTAAGCAGGATCCGTTGGGATTTCTTCGCATTTTCCTCCGGCGTATTCTTCCTGGTGACAGTACTCTTTGGCCTGACCATGGGCTGTACCAGCCCGGTTCTCGCCGCATAACCATGCACAAGCTTACGCAGATTCTCAAACCCGATATTATATTTCTGCGCCACCGACTCTATATAATTCTCCCGCTCCACCTCTTCCTCAAAACTGCACAGCTTCCGGGCAATCTCTCTGTGGAATGCAGTCTTGGACTCAGGATCGTCCATGTGATAATTTCGCTCCAATATTCTAAGTTCAAAGAAAAAACTGTTCTGGGCCTGGTCGATTCTATCCTGAAAAGCCTCCGCACCCAGATTCTTCATAAATTCATCAGGATCCTTATAGGGCTGCATATCGATCACTTTGCCACGAAGCCCTGACTCCCTCAGGATACCAATGGCCCGCATCGCAGCGTTCACTCCGGCCCCGTCGCTGTCGTAGGCGAGCAGTACTTCCTCCGTATAACGCTTCAAAAGACTGGCTTGTCCGGTCGTAAAAGCCGTCCCGAGAGACGCTGTCGCCTGCGTGAATCCCGCCTGATGCATGGCGATCACATCCATATATCCCTCGCAGAGTATAATATTGCCTTTACGGGATGTCCGTGCAAAATTCAATCCGTACAAATTCCGGCTCTTATCAAAGATCATTGTCTCCGGTGAATTCAGGTATTTGGGTTTGGCATCGCCCATCACCCGCCCGCCGAATCCGATCACCCGGTGGTTACTGTCCTGAATCGGAAACATGACCCGGTTCCAGAACTTATCGTGCATGCCTCTCTTCTCGTCGAACCCTGTCAAACCCGACTCATTGATCAGCTCGTGCCCATATCCTTTGGATCTCAAATATGCCGTCAGATCTGAGCCGGCACCGTCCGCATAGCCCAGCCCGAACTTTTTCATTGTCTCCGGTGTGAGCTGGCGCCCTGCCAGGTACTGATATCCCGCTTTGCCTTTCGGCGAACGCAGCATATAGTAATAATATCTGGCCGCTTCCTTATTGACCTCCAGCAGTTTGGCACGTCTGCTTTCTTTCTGTCTTGCTTCCTCATTATATTCCATCTCAGGCAGGTTAATTCCTGCCCTGTCCGCCAGCATCTTAACGGCCTCCTGAAATGTGGCGTTCTCATATTCCATCATAAATGTGATCACATTGCCGCCCGCCCCGCAGCCAAAACAATAATACATCTGTTTTGCGGGAGACACGGAAAAAGACGGAGATTTCTCATTGTGGAACGGACACAGTCCAAAATAGCTGCTCCCCTTTTTCTGTATGCGGACATACCCTGAAATCACACTCACAATATCATTTTTGGTTCTGACTTCCTCAATCAGTTCTTCCGGATAAAACATATGATCCTCTCTATGCACAACGGTTTCCAGACGCCGGACAACAATCCTTATCTAAAGTCCGCCCTAGCCGTGCCACGTCTTTGGAATATAGATTTCCTGATACTGCGCTATGGCAAATCGATCTGTCATGGAACCGATATAATCACATACAATCTTCTCCAGCGGCTCGCCTGCCTCCATGAGCCTGTAGAGAAACTTCGGCAGTTTCTCCGTGTGGTTCATATAGTATTCATAGAGCGTCACGATCAGACTCTCCGCCTTGTTCTCCTGCCCTTTGGCAATTGGATTCTTATAGACATTCCGGAACATAAAAGCGCGCATCTCCTGCATGGCCTGCGCCACTTCCGGGGACATACAGATATCATCCTTACCACGGCTGTTGGTCACAATATTATGAATAAAAAAATCAAGACGCTGCCCGCAGCTATATCCGATCACGGAACTGATCTCTTTGGGTACATCCGATTCTTTCAAAATGCCGCCCCGAACGGCGTCATCCATATCATGATGAATATAAGCGATCTTATCGGACAGCCTGACCACCTTGCCCTCCAGAGTAGCCGGCATTGCGGAAGTCTGGTGATTTAAGATACCATCCCTTACTTCCATGGTCAGATTGATGCCCTGCCCGTCCTTTTCCAGAAGATCCACGGTGCGCACACTCTGTTGGTTGTGCTGGAATCCATAGGGACAGGCCCGGTTCAAGGCTCTCTCACCCGCATGGCCAAAGGGCGTATGCCCCAGATCATGTCCCAGCGCGATCGCCTCCACCAAATCCTCATTGAGCTGAAGCGCCTTGGCGATCGTCCTCGCCGTCTGACTGACTTCCAGTGTATGAGTCAGACGCGTCCTGTAATGATCCCCCTCAGGCGTCAGAAATACCTGTGTCTTGTCTTTCAGCCTCCTGAAAGATTTGCTATGTATGATCCTGTCCCTGTCCCGTTGGAAAACAGGTCTGATATCGCACTGTTCTTCCTCCCGGAGCCTCCCTTTCGAATTCATACTGAGCATGGCATAGGGACTCAGGTACTCTTTCTCCCACTGCTCCAAACTTTCACGTATATTCATGGCTCTGCCCTTCTTCCTACGCAAAAAAACTGTCCTACCACTTATTATTCTATGCCCGTCAGCCAAATCCTTTTTATTATATGAAGAAAATCTCCGATAATTTTACACCGCATCTCTCTTCCCGTACTATATGGAGCCAGCATGCTAACGGCAGATGTCATAGATGAATTCGGCATTCCTGTCCATCGCCTCATATGCCGTCTTAAAGGGAGACATCTGAAAGACATGCCACATGCCCTTAAATGTATCCAGTCTGACAGACACATTGGCTTTGAGCATCTTCCTGTAAAGCTGAACGGAATCATCCAGCAGAATCTCGTTGTCTCCCACCTGTATATATGTTGGCGGAAATCCCTCATAATCTCCAAAAAGCGGTGAGATCAGCGGATTCTTAAGATCCTGCTCCCCGGCGTAATTGCGTATCATATCTTCCAGGTAAGCTGCATTGAGCACTGGGTCAATGTCCGCCCTCGTCTCGTGCGATTCCCCCGAGGACGTCAGATCCGTCCATGGTGACATCAGCACAAGTCCCCTTGGCAGCAGCCTTTTCTCTTCCTTAAGCTTCAACGTCAACGCAAGCGCCAGATTCCCGCCCGCCGAATCCCCCGCCAGAATCACGTCACGGGCTCCATACCCCAACAGCATCAGGTAATTCCATACCCGCATGGCGTCCTGGGCCGCCGCCGGGTACGGATTCTCCGGCGCCAGTCTGTAATCGAAGCTGAGTACGTCCATGGATGTGGACATTGCCAGTTTACTTGTCAGGGTTCTGGCATAAAGACTGCTGCCCGTAGAATAGCCTCCTCCATGGCAGTAGAGGATCACATATTTTTTCATATGCGCTCGGTTTACATAATTCCATTCCGCGTGAATCTCTTTTTCCATCGAAGACTGCGCCGGTATCTCCAACATCTGCGTCAATACATCTTTGCTGCTCCCGAGAAGCACCCCGAAATGATCCTGCGACTGACGGTGTTTCTCAATGTCCACATTTTCCACCACACCGTGCATACGCTTGATCAGATTCATAAGATTTGCATTCTTCTTATCCGTAATCGCCATATCATGTTCCTCCCCCTCAATACCGCGGTCCGCATCATTTTGTAACCAACCATAAATGTTATAAATATTTTAACATAAAAGCATGTATATATGGTATGATAATAATCAAATCATCTCCTTATGAGCGCAATACCTCATAAGGTTACATGGCATACCTTACACTGAATGAAACGAAAAAGCAAGAGGATCATGACATAATTATGGCAAACAAGCACAATGCGCCAAGCAAAACATCAAAGCACTCCGGTAAGAACCGGAAAGATATCTGGTACAAACTGGATCTGTCTGCAATCGTCTATCCAACTCTGCAGCGGCGGGACTTTTCATCGGTCTACCGTCTGTCCGTGGTTCTTAAGGAAACCATCGACCCCGAGTTGTTACAGCAGGCCCTGAATATGACGCTCCCGCGATTCCCTACCTATAAAGTAGCGATCCGTAAGGGTCTGTTCTGGCGCTACCTGGAGCCCAACAACAGGCCCGGTCCTTATGTCAGGAAAGATATCAAGAACCCCTGTATGCCCATGCACTTCAAAGGTAACAACCGTTATCTTATCAGGATATACTACTATGAAAAGCGCATTGCGCTGGAGGCTCATCACTGCCTCGGTGACGGTACTGGCGGCATGTGCCTGCTGCAGACGCTGACGGCCTCTTATCTGGAACTGTCCGGTCATAAAATCGCCCCTGAGGGATTTGTCCTTGATATCAATGAAGAACCCGATCCCCAGGAGCTGGAAGACGCATATATGCGCTATGCTCATGCCCAGGTCTGCCCGCCCCGCCCTGCTGAGAAGACATATCGTGTGCGGGGCACGAAAGAGCCTTTCTATACATTAAATATTATAGACGGCGTATTGTCTGTCCGGGAAGTGATGGCCGTCGCCAAGAAATACAATGCAAGCATTACGGAATATCTGAATGCCGTCCTGCTCTATGCACTGTTGCAAAAACAGAACAATGACTTCCATATCCGTCTGCGGCCGGTACGTATTGCCATGCCCGTTAACCTGCGCCGGTTCTTCCCCTCGAAGACACTGCGCAACTTCATTACCATGGTATACCCCTTTGTGGATCCAAGACTCGGAGATTATACGTTTGAAGAAATCGTGGCGCACGTTCACAATTACATGCGTTATTATATTAATGACAAATTTCTGCGGGGCGATATCACCACCAATGCCTCCACGCAGCGTAACCCAGTCATCCGTGTGGTCCCCCTTTTTATCAAAGACTTCGTCGTGCGCACGTTCTATACAAAAGTACAGGATAAGAATTCTTCTGCCGGACTGACCAACATGGGGGCACTGCATGTACCGGAAGATATGAAACCTTATATCGAACGGTTTGATATTTATATGGGACAGCCTTTTTCTTCCCGGACCAACTGCGCTATCATCAGTTTTGAAGATATCCTCACCATCAACTTTGCCAGCAGTATTGTAGAAGCCGATGTGGAGCGTTACTTCTTTCGGAAGCTGGTGCAGGACGGCATCCATGTGAAGATCGAGAGCAACCGTGATGCGGGACTTCCATGACCGGTGCAGAGCCGCATCATTTGCATCCCCCAGAATACAGACCACATTCACAAGAAAGGAATCCATTATGTCTTACTGCGTAAACTGCGGTGTAGAATTAGAAGCGTCTTTGCAGCAATGTCCGCTCTGCCATACACCTGTTATTAATCCGAGAGAACTGAATAAGGAAACCCCAGCCTCACCTTATCCTACCGATATGGGACAGGTAGAAGTGGTTAAAAGAAAAGATCTGGGAATCCTCATCTCCGTGGTACTCTCTGCTACCGGCATAACCTGCCTGCTGTTAAACCTGTTGGTGTTTAACGGTTCCCTCTGGTCACTGCTTGTGATCGGGAGCTGTCTGTGCCTGTTTGTCTTCAGCTTTCCGGCAATCTTTTACAGCAAGACCCCCATCTATCTGTCGCTGCTTGCCGACGGCGTCTCCGTGGCAGTCTATCTGTACCTGATCACATTCCTGACCGACTCGGACAGATGGTTCTGGCAAGTAGGCTTTCCCATCGTGGCGCTCCTTACCTTAGCGGCAGAAATATTTCCGCTTTTGTCCAGTTTTATCCATCTCACGATGCTGTCCAGCGCACTGTGTATCTTCCTGGAGATTCCTGCATTCTGCGTGACTCTGGAGCTTTTGATCCGTCGTATTCTGGAACGCCCCTACCGCATTACATGGTCAGCCGTCGTCCTGACAGTATGTCTGATCATCGATATTGCCCTGGTCACCATACTCGCCAAAAAACGCCTGCGCAACGAAGTGCGCAGACGCCTGCATTTCTGATATATTAGTACGATCTAGGAGAGGTTAGCGTGCCTGGCCTCTGCTTCTTCTAAGGACTTATACCCATAGAACAATGTCTCATTGGCGATGGTCTGCTTCAACAGACTCTCGCCTTTCTCACAGGCTTCTTCTGTCTCTTTGCAGATCAGCTCAAGCGTATGCATGGAATAAGTAAGCAGCTCTCCCCGCAGATAGCTCTCCATGGAGGAACCTGCCATAATGCCATCCTCAGCAGTCGTAAGCACTCTTCCACGATTGCGCAGATTAGGATACTCCTGCAGCATTTCTGCATCCCAACGGAGATTGACCGCCACGATCTTCTCCACCAGTTCTTTTTTCTCCGACACATCGGGCAGATGTTCCTTAATCCCCTCATATTCTTCCGGAAACGTACTCTCCATCATCCTTCCGTATTTCTCAAACACAAGGTTCCTGCCCTCTTTCGCTGCCGCCTGGCAGTCCGCAAGATAGCTGCGAAGCGTCTCATCCGAATAGACCATCCACTGACTCATACGCATCTTAAAAAAAGTATCCGGATCGTCCTGACAGGATGCTCTGCCTCCGGTATTGTACACCTGTTGAAATAAATCCCACTCTGTCTGGGCTATCTCAAAAATAAGCTGTTCCCGTTCACTGATTTCAGCCACAATATCCCTTCTTTCCTCTGCATACGTATTAATCTATAAATCTCTCCAGTTCATCCGGCGTACACTTTTCGAGCGCCGCAGTATATTCCTCGCCAGAAAGCTTCACCGGCTCTCCCTCCACCGTAAGATAGAGGGCGTCCGCCTCATAATTCTCCAAAAAAGTATTTGAGATGGAGCTGACGATAATGCATTCGGCCTCTTTGGACATCGTCCTCAAATATTCTCCTGCCGCCCTGGAAAGGTCCAGATGGAGTACGACTTTGCCATCTATCGTCTCTTTCTCAAAAGCGAGCACTTTCGTATCTAACGATACAATATTGTGCTTCGCCAAAGCATCGATTAATTCCGTCGCCGTTACCGCCTCGACTGCTATGACCTCCTGCTTCAGATCGGCAGAGCCGCCTTTTCCATAATAGACGACTGCTCCCGCCTCTTTTTCCCTGTCTTCTGACACTAACTGTATCTTTGCATCTCCAGGTGTCTCGGACTCATGCTGCACCGACACAGGATTCTTCAGGTTCTCCTCGTCCTCTAACAGCAGATATTCCAGCGAAGTAGCCAATAACTCTTCCGAAGACATCTCCGGAACAACCATCTCCTCTGCAGCCGCCTTTATACTTTCCCTGCCGCTGCATGCTGCCAGTAGTATCAGTGACATAGCTGTCACAACAACTGTCTTTTTTCTATTTTTCATAACACTTCTCCCCATTGACCTGTCTACCTGCATCGTCGATATAACGACACCCTTTTATAGCCAAATCATTTAAACCGGGTTTATTCTATCATACTCCATAGAAAAAAGCAAAAGAACTTTTCTTTGAACATTATGCCACCGTAACGCCTGATTTTATCACTTCCAAGAGCTTAAGCGCCTCATCTGCGATGAGAATATCTGCTTTCCTGCCTGCCTTGAGACTTCCGCACACATCCTGCAGCCCGACTGCCACCGCCGGATTATAAGATGCTGCCCTGACGGCGTCTTCCCTGGGCACGCCCATCTCAACAGCAGTCCGCATACAATCGTACAAATTCGTCGCGCTGCCCGCAATGGTTCCATCTTTGAGAACCGCCAGATTACCTTTGACCTGTACCGGCTGTCCTCCCAACGCATATTCTCCGTCTTCCATCCCCGTCGCCATCATACTGTCACTGATGAGCACAAGACGCTCTGGTCCAAAGAGCTTGAATGTATTCTTCACTACGCAGGGATGAATGTGAATCCCGTCACAGATCAATTCCACTTCCGTCACCGCATCCTCAGCCGCCGCGCCAATCACTCCAGGCTGTCTGTGTGTAAAAGGCGGCATGGCGTTATAGAGATGCGTCACATGAGAGGCACCTTCACTGATAGCCTCTTTTGCCGTCTCATAATCAGCGCATGTATGTGCGATCGAAAAGCGGTATTTCCCTTTTCCTGCCTTGATACAGTCCATCGCTCCCTCCGTCTCCGGTGCGATCGCTACGATCTTGATCATGCCAGCAGCCGCCTGCTGCAGCCGCTCTAACATCTCCAGATCAGGCTTATGAATATAGGCCGGATTCTGGGCTCCTTTCTTCTCCATGGAGATAAAAGGCCCTTCCAGATAAATACCTTTCAGAACTTCTCCCAATGCCGTTCCATTCTCCAATGTCTCCGTCTCTACTGCCGAAGCGCAGGTTTTGCATATACCGATCAGCGTTTCCTCATCTAATGTCATCGTAGCCGGACAGATTGTAGTGATGCCATGGGTCAGCTCATAAGATGCGATCGCCCGCATAGCCTCCACCGTACCGTCACAGAAATCATATCCCGCACAGCCATGGAAATGAGTATCCACCAACCCCGGCATAACATAACGGCCTCTTTCCTCCTCCGTCAGCTCTTCCGGCTGACAGGTCACAACGTTCTCTATCGTATCTCCTGCAACTGTTAGCTCTCCAGGCTCAAAGCACATCCCGTCCGTGTAAATCATTCCTCTGATTGTCCGCATAACACCACTCCTTTCACTTTCTGTTTGACCTTGTTTCTCCACACATCCTACTACCGGGCATTCTTTCCATGACATCCGCATCTTAACAACGCCGAATATAATAACAAATGATATTTATTGCGCACCGCTATCTGCCACGTCACGATATGCCTTTAACGCCGCCTCATCACCCACCAGGATCACGTCACTGTGAAGCTGCAGCACGGACGCCGGCACCTGCGGCGTGATCGGCCCCAGGAACGCCTCTTTCACAATATCGCTCTTGGCTTCGCCGCTGACGATCACCATGATTTTTTTCGCCTGCATAATAGAACCGATCCCCATCGTATACGCCTCTTTAGGCACATCGTCCATAGACGCAAAAAAGCGCGCATTGGCAGATATCGTGCTGTCCGTAAGCTTCACGCAATGAGTTCCTTTGGCAAAAGCGCTATCCGGCTCATTGAAACCTATATGGCCGTTATGCCCAAGTCCCAGAATCTGCAGATCAATGCCTCCATGAGCGCGAATGATCTCATCATAATCCCGGCAGGCTTTCCCGGAATCAGGTTCCATTCCGTCCGGAACATAAGTGTTTTTCTTGTCAATGTTGACATCATTGAACAGATGTGTGTTCATAAAATAACGATAACTCTGCTCATCCTCTCCTGTCAACCCTCTATACTCATCTAAATTGATACTGTGTACCTGGGAAAAATCAAGTTCTCCCTCTTCACAGCGTTTCACCAGCTGCTCGTAAGCGCCGACAGGCGTGGAACCCGTCGCCAATCCAAGCACACAGTCCGGTTTCATAACTACCTGCGCGGCGATGATGTCTGCCGCAATTCTGCTCACCTGGGCATAATCCTTTGCACAATATACTCTCATAACATTTTCTCCTTTTCTCTTTTATCTGCACAAAGGTACCCGCGCGGCTTTCCCTGTCGCTGGCGCGGATACCTCCATATATCTGATACTATATTTTATACGATACACTAGTGTGTATTCCGATACTCGTTGGCACTCATTCCCTCCATTTTCTTAAATACTCTCGAAAAATGTGCCAGATCCTGAAACCCTACCATTTCCGCCACATCGCAGATTCGCAGCGACGGATCCTTAAGCAGTTCCTTGGATTTATCCATACGGGCGCCGTTCAAAATATCTGAGAACGTTTTTCCCGTATGCTTATTAAGCAGTTTTGACAAATGCCACTGGCTGACATAGACCTGCTCCGCCACATCCGCCAGACGCAGTTTTTCCTGCGAATTTTCCCTTATATATTCCAAAGCGTTCTTGACAATAAAACTGTTGGCCTCGCTGTTATCCGCCATCTCCTCCTCTTGACCGCTTCCCTGCTCTGTTCCCGTATCATCGATATCCGTACGCTTCTGCTCCACCGGCATATGCTGAGCCGATATGCCCAGCTGCTCTAACCGAATACAGGCAGATTCGATCGCTTCTTCCAGTTCACTCATCTTGGAGGGCTTTAACAGAAACCGCAATACCCCTAACTCAATCGCCCGTCTCGCATATTCAAATTCCCGGTAACCTGTCAGAATAATGATCTGCATATCAGGAAATTCTGATTTCAGTCCTGCGATCATTCGTAAACCGTCCATTTCCGGCATATTAATATCCGATATAATAATGTCCGGCTGTTCTCCACGGATCAGTGTCATGCCTTCTTTCCCATCATACGCAGTTCCTACTACCTGACAGCTCCATTTCTCCCATGCCAGTGTTTTGGTAAGTCCCTCCACAATCAATGGTTCATCGTCAATAATTGCCACTTTGTACATTGTAAATCCTCACATCCTATCCTCTTTTACCTTTCTCTCTGTCTGCAGGCCTTCATCTATTCTGATATCCCCTTATAATCCCCTTCAACAAACCTCTCTTTCGGCAGTTATTCTTGCTGCGGCACAATATGGACTTAACCTTTTACCGCTCCTGCAATCATACCCTTAATAATATACTTTTGTAAACAACAATATACAACGATGACCGGAACAATGATCAATGCTACTACCGCTGCCATCAGACCATAGTCTGTTCCCTCCTTGGCGCTGATGTTATTTAACATCATGGTAATACTGTACATATCCGGTCTTCTCAAGAAGAATGACTGTGTAAACAGATCATTATAGCTCCACAGGAACGAGAAGATCGCTACCGTCGCAAAAGACGGTTTTGTCAACGGCATAATGACTTTAAAGTAAATCTGGAATGCATTACAACCCTCCATGTACGCCGCTTCCTCGAGCTCGATCGGCAATCCCTTGACATACCCCATCAAGACCACCATAGCAAATGCCAGATTGCCTGCCACCTGCGGTAAAATAACGGACAACATATTTAAGAACCAGTTTCCTGTATTGGCGATTCCCCATGAAAACTCCATCTGAAACACCGAGATCACGGTTGCAAAAGCCGGAAACATCATAGCACCGACAACGAGTCCGCTGATCGCTCCGGAACCAAAAAACTTATATCTTGCAAGTGCATACGCTCCCATACCCGCAAGCAGGACAACTAACAGAGCCACCATGGAAGATATAAACAAACTGTTCTTATAGGACCCAAGAATATCCACCGTATGGAATGCTTTCCTGTAATTGGCCGTTGTAAACAGCTCCCCTAAAGGCATCGCAAAAGAATTGGCCAGAATCTTATCTTTTGCTTTAAAAGAATTCTGCAGTACCCACAGGATCGGATAAACTGTCGTCAAAGCCCAGAATATCAAAACCAGATATACCACGATCATCCCAATCGGATTCTTTTTCACTTTCGTCATAGCTCATCCCTCCCCTAGTAGTCTTTCTCGCGGAAAATCCAATTGACTATCTTGGCTAATATAACGCCCAGCACCACGATCAGAACTGCCAATGCTGCGCCGTAATCCACATTCTTCGTTTCCATTGTATGGTAATACATATAAGTACCGGTCAAAAACGTTGTCTTAAGCGGCATTCCCTTCGGGAACATAACCCATGGAAGATCGAATACCTTGAGAGCACCGGTAACTGCCAGGACACTACAGGTACAGATCACGTTATGAAGAAGCGGAATCGATATGTAACGTACTCTCTGCATAGCGGTGGCCCCGTCGATCCTTGCCGCTTCATACAGTTCGTCAGATATGTTGTTAAGTCCTGTCACAAGAATAACAAAATAGAATCCCACATACTGCCACATAACCGGAAGCATCATGGTAAAGAGTGCGATTCCCTCCGCTTTCCAGTCTGTAAGGTTCTGTTTGCCAAGAAGCTCTAACATCTGGTTGATCATTCCTTTGTCATACAGGAAGATCAGGTTGAACATAAGACCTAATGCCGTTGCGGATATTACGATAGGGAAAAAGAAAACGGTTCTGAAGAACTGTTTGCCTCTGCCGATATTATCTACCATCAGCGCAAGTACGATCGCAATTCCCACCTGCCCGACCAATGTAACGATCATCATCACGATCGTATTCTTGACGGAAGTCCATACGTTCCGATCCTGGAACATCTCTACATAATTGCTGTACCACGGCGTATTGAAACTTGTGCCGGCTTTACCGAGCTGTTTGATCTCCATAAAACTGTTTAATATATTCTGAATAAAAGGATAGTAAAGAAATACTATCATGAACAAAAATGCCGGAAGCAAGAAGACTAGCACCGGTTTCTTATTGCGATAAATATTTGCTCCCATAAGCCACCTCCACGATTTGGTTTTTCAAAAGGAGCAGGGTATTCCCCTGCCCCTCCTGAATTCAGACATTGTGTAAAACTATTTACTGATTATGATACATGTCAAGACCTTCTGCTACTGCATCTTCTGCTGTAGTTCTGCCTGTTACGATCTCCGGCATGCCGTCGAAAGTGGATACTCTGCAGTCGCCCATGAACAGATCCTGTACTGCGCCTGTTAAGGATGTTGCGCCTGCCATCATGTCCATTGCCTTGATCTGCAATGTGTTAAACTGTGCCTCATCAACCTGAGGAGCATTCTTCAGTGCGGATGCTGCATGCTGTGCGAATGCCGGAACAACACTGTCGGAAGTCATGTACTGTACGAAACTTACCGCTGCCGCTTTCTTATCCGGATCTTCCCATGCTTTTCTCGTGATATAGTAACCTGAGGAAATACCACCTACGAGATCGGTTGCTTTTCTGCTGCCCTTGCCAGGTACATATGTTACATCAAATTTGTCGAGTTTCGCTGTGTCTAATGTGGAAGGATCTTCCGGATCAGACTGGCATGCTCCAACAATACCGCCGACTTTCCAGGAACCGTCGATCAGGAATGCTGCTTTACCCTCTGTGAACATTGCAAAAGTTTCATCGTCTGTTGCAGAAAGTGTATTCTCCGGGAAATAACCCATTTCATACAGTTCCTTAATATCATTCATACCTGCAACCCATGCCTGGCCGTTTGCATCATCGATATTCTCAGGAATCTCGAGATGTGTATCCGGAGACTGGTTGTTAAAGATTGCGAACTCCCACCAGTAATGAGGGATATTGCCAAGTGCTGCTGCGATCGGTGTATAACCTGCCGCTTTGATCTTCTCACAGTCTTCTTTAAACTGATCCATTGTGTAATTGCCGTCCGGTGTGGACACGCCTGCCGCCTCAAGGATCTCTGCGTTAAAGAACATTGCCTCCCAGAAACCATTTACCGGTACCGCATATTTCTTATCATCAACCAGGGAACCTGCGATCAGGTCATCGTTCATATTAGATGCATAATCCGGGAACTCTGCGCGGATCTCATCAATAGAAACTACCTTGCCCGCCTCAATAAAGCTGTTGGAATCCGCACCATTGAAGAAGAACAATACATCGGGTTCGGAACCTGTCTCAAAGTCCGTGATAACTCTCGTTTTAAATGTTTCGTCAGCAGTAGCGGATGTATCTACAACCGTGTTGCCGGTCTCTGTTTCCCAGCCTTTCACTGCGTCTTTATAGTTCTGTGCGTTTGTATCCTCGCCAGCAAATGTGGTGGTAACTACCAATTCTACCGGACCTGCAGGTGCTGCTGTTTCTTCTGCCGCTTCTGCCGGAGCGCTTTCTTCCGCGCTGCTTTCCTCTGCATTACTCTCTGTTGCTGTCGGCTGTGTTTCCTGTGTGCTTCCACCCTGACCGCCGCATGCTGTTACGGATAATACCATTGTTCCTGCAAGCACTGCCGCTATCATTCTTTTTTTCATCATACTCTTTCCTCCCTTTCGCGTTTAGATGTTTGTTTCATCTATGCCGGTGCATATCGCAAGCCGGCCTGCGATACTGCCTTGATAGATCGTTGAAAATTTATTCTTTCAACTTATGTACTTATAATACTCCGTAAAGCAGGAAAGCAAAATTGTTGGGATTGTTCTTTTTTGCCTTTTATTGTTCTTTTGGCACATTCATTTTTAACAAAATTGTACTAATTGTATGCTTCACGCGGCTTCCCGTTATAAATAATCCACAATCAGAACCGTATATCATCCTAACTCTCTGGTCAACATTACGAATACCAAGGCTCACTCTCTTCTCGCTTGACAGTTCTGCATCAGGTGACAGAAGCCTGTCAATCTTATCCTGATCTTCTTTCGTCAGATAGCCGTTATCCTCCACCTCGATGCACAAATATCCGTCAGACCTCTCATACAGCCTGATCTCCAGCTTACCCTGTCTTGTGATATCCATACCATGCTCCACGGCGTTCTCCACAATCGGCTGAATGATCAGCCGTGGCACCTGAACGTTAAGCAGTCTCTCATCAATCTGCTTGGTACACTGAAATTTCGTTCCGAAGCGCTGGGAGATAATGAAAAGATAGGCATCCGCATAGGCCATCTCCTCCGCGATCGAATGAAACTGCTGTTCCTTACGGTTCATAGTCTCCCCAAGCATGGTGGAGAGCGCCTCGATCATACTGCTCACTTTATAGTTACCGTTCAGCCGGGCTTCCCAGTTAATGATCTCCAGTGTATTGTTCAAAAAATGCGGATTGATCTGGGACTGCAGCGCCATGATCCTGGCATCTCTGAGAGCGATCTCTTCCAAATAGATCCTCTCAAACTGATTCTTAAGCTGGCTCGACATATGATTAAAGGAATCTTTCATCTGGTAGAATTCCTCATTGTCCTCCTCATTGTCAACCTGAACCCCCAAATTACCCTCCCTCACCGAATTGGCAACGGTGATCAGCTGCCGCAGCGGAAGCGTTACTTTCTTATAGAAGAAACGCATCATCTGCACCACCAAAGGTATCATAAACACGATCAGTATAAGAAAAAGATACTCTAGCGTGCTCACCCCCGCGTGGGTCACGCTCTTATTAATATTGACGACAATAACAAGCGTCCCTCCATAAAGATTGACCTTTCGATAGGCCTGGGAATTTTCCCATCTGCTGCCCCTGACGTAAATGGAGTCCTGTTCCTTGAGCTGGTCTGCGATCCGCTGTGGCAAAAAGGGTTTTGCCTCCCTAGCACCTGACATAAGAAGTTCCCCATTCCAGTATACTGCCGCATCCTGACATCCCCATATACCAAGATAGCTCTCCATCAGAGAAGTACTGTTTAATTCCAACGTCAGCACTGCATAGGGCTTGAATTTGGAATTCACAAGATTACGCACCATGTAGATTCTTCCATCCATACCGACTAACGTCGTACCGGTATCGAGAGACTTTGCCACTTCAAGAATGTGATCTTTCGCCTCATTGTAGAAAAACTCAATATTTCGATAGGACCCGCCGCTGCTGTGATTCAACACATAATATTTCTCTTCCGGACAATCCAACACCACTATATTGGCTGTTCTGAAATTATCATTAAACTGATATTGCTGCATCAGGAAACTCTCCAGCTCCGCCCGCAGCTTATCGTTGTCCTCATCTCTTAAATAATCAGCATAGCTTTGGGGAATCACCGCCATATAAGATGCATTTTTGGACGCAGTCTCACAGGATTTAAGCTGGATTCTCATAATCTGCACCGCTTTTTCCACGGAGGTCATGACTGTCTGCTCCACCTGCTTGTGCACGTTTACCTCCACAAAGAAAACAATGATAAAAATCAACATAAACAGTGGAAAGAACCACCCGAACAGGAGCCGTCTGATCATACTCCATCTGAGTGATTTCCTTCCGCCAAACTTTTGCTTCCATTTCTGTATTGCTTCATTCATTCTCAATCTTTTCACCATGCCAGAACCCTTTATTATAATCACAGTTAATCACCGAAAGTTGGAAATTCCGGCTCAGATACGCCGGTACACATTACCAGTATCCCCTGCCGTAATACCATAAAACAAAAATTGCATAAAGACTCCGCCGAACAAATTCGGCAGAGTCCCTGCAATCACAATATCTCGTTATTTGCTGCCATATAAGTACGATCCGGCATATGGCACATGCAGCTTATAATCCCAAATATTCCTCAAACAGCCTGCAAAATGCCGCTGCATCCTGTCCGTCTTTCATCTCACAGAAAATTCTCAGAAGCGGTTCCGTGCCGGAGAAACGCACAGAGATCCAACCGCCGTCTTTCAAATAGATCTTAAGACCGTCCAGATAAGAAACATTCTCAACCTCATAGGGAATCTGAGGCAGTTCCTTATCTTCCAGGAGCTGCTTACGTATCTCGTCTTTCTTCTGCGGACTGAAACGATAATCTCTCTCTTCCAAAGCCATACCGCCATACTCTTTGCGGATCGTCTCCATAATCTCTGACAGTTTCATGCCTGTCACCGCGATCATCTCCACCAAAAGCGCCGACGCATAGATTCCATCTTTGCCTTTAATATGGCCTCTTACCGCCATACCGCCTGATGACTCTCCTCCGATAATGGCGTCTGTTGCAAACATTTTAGCCGAAATATGCTTAAATCCCACAGGTACTTCGTAGCACTGCTCGCCAAAGCTCTCCGCTACCCTGTCAAGCAGATGGGTTGTACATATATTTCTGACTGCCGGTCCGTGCCACCCTTTGTATTTAACCAGATAGTAATATAACAGTACGAGAATGTCATTAGGATGAAGGAAATTACCCTTGTCATCAATAACGCCGATCCGATCGGCATCCCCGTCGGTAGCAATACCAAGATCACATCTCCTGTCACTCACATAATTCTGCAATGCACGCAATGTGTCCGCCGTAGGCGCGGGCAGTTTGCCTCCAAACAATGTGTCATGTCGTTCATGGATCGTCTCAACCTCACATCTTGCTGTCATGAGGATAGTCTTTAAAGATGTCTCGCTTACGCCATACATCGGATCCAATGCAATCCGCAGTCCCCTTTTCCTGACTTTGGCCATATCTACCGTATCAATAATGCTGTCCAGATATTCATTCAGAGGATAAATTTCCTCGATCAATCCCTTCTCAATTCCCTCCGCGTAGTTCATCTCGTCTACCGGAATATCTGTCACCTCATTGATATACCTCTCTATGTCGGCAGTCTGTATCTCGTCCGCATCCCGTCCGCCGTAAGTAAATACTTTGATTCCGTTATAGATTGCCGGATTATGGCTTGCCGTGATCATCATGCCGTAATGGAATTCATGCTTCATCACATAGAACATCACAAGAGGCGTAGGCGCCGACTTATTGATCAGGTATGCCTTGATCCCTTCCGCCGCAAAAACCTGTGCGGCCCACTGCATCGCCTCTTTGGACAGGAAACGTCTGTCATAGCCTAAAACAATTCCCTCCTGCTCCACTTTCTCTTCTTTCATTTTATCACAGATTGCCCGGGATAAAATCTGAATATTTTCTTTTGTAAAACCATCGCCGATAACAGCACGCCATCCGCCTGTTCCAAACTTGATCATTGTGCTTCCTCCTTGCTTTCTTGTTGTCTGTCCTCTGTCTTCTGTCCTAAGCATCGCACGTCTCTATGCCATACATCCATGAGCAGGCGCACATTGTATCTGGCTGTCAATTCACATTAACTTTCATTCCAATTCCTGCCTGCGGCCCATGCTAGCCCATTACCACTTCTACAATATGTCTGCTTCCTGTCTCTTCCGGAGCGATCTTATCTACGCATACGCCGTCTACGCGGATTTCCCTGACCCCTCGCATAACACCGGATGGGTTCGTCACTCTGATCTCATATTCGGCTCCCCGCCAGACACGTTTGACCTGATATTCTTTCCAGTCCGCCGGAATACAAGGATCGATCTCCAGTCTGTCATAATCTGGCCTGATTCCCAACATGTATCTGGTTGCCGAGAAGTAAGACCATCCGCCCGATCCTGTCATAAACGGATGCCTTGCCCTGCCAAATGCACTGTGATCTCTGCCTGCCACAAACTGGCAATAGGAATAAGGCTCGGATTCCCTGATCTCAATCTTGTCATTCTGCCAGTAAGGACATAGTGCATCATAGAACTTCATGGCCAGATCTCCTCTGCCCCTCATACAGGCAGCCGCCCATGCCCATGGATTGGGATGGGAAAAGATTGCGCCATTCTCCTTGAGTCCCGGATAAACTCTTGTGACAAATCCGATATCATCATCCGGAACCGTATAGGAAGGTGTGTTTAAAAGGATGCCGTAAGGCGTATAGAGATGTTCATCGATCGCCTCCAATGCAAGATCAGCTTTCTCATCCTCCGCTGCGCCTGACAGAATAGCCCATGCATTGGATTCCAGGTGCACTCTGCCCTCCGCATCTTCCCTGGTTCCAATCTTCTTACCGCCTGCGGTAATTCCTCTGATAAACCACGCTCCATCCCACAGCTGCGTATTGCATACTTCCCTGACTTTCTCTGCAACCGCCCTGTAAGCAGCAACATCTTCCTCTCTGCCAAGGTACTCCGCCAGACCGATAAACTGTGTCAGCGCCCAATAGTGCAGGAAGCTGACCATAGCGCTCTCACCGCCGCCAAGATTCAGGCAGTCATTCCAATCGGCACGAAGCCCTTTGCAGATTCCGGTCTGTCCCACCTGTTCGGTAGAAAAATCCAGAATCCTCTTCAAATGCTCGTAGACTGTTTCCGTCTCCTTGCTTCCCTCCAGAAATGTATCCGCATAAGGAAGCTGTTCTACCGCAAAAGAAACATCTCCTGTCTCTTTAATGTATTCCGCCACCGATGCTACCAACCAGAGAGCATCATCGGAACAGGCGTCCTTGAACCCATGAATAATACTGTTCTTATCCGGCTCCGGAATGACTGTGGGTGATTTAAACGGCTTAACCCCCGTATCCTCCATAAACCATTCGGGCTGGAACAGGTGAAGTCCATATCCTGCACTGGTCAGCCCGCGCAGCAGCTGTTCGATGCGCTCCCTGCACTTCTCAGGATTGGAGTGAGGCACCGTCATAGCATCCTGCGCCGTATCACGATATCCTAATCCTACTCTGCCTCCCACCTCGATAAAAGAGGCAAACCTTGAAAACATAACATTGATCTCGGACTGGTACAATGTCCACGTATTGATCAGCGTATTCATACCCTCGTTGGGGGTCTGAATCTGCATCTTGGAACACTTATTCTCCCAATACTGCTTCAGATCCGCATAAACCGCATCTACAGCCTGCAGATCCGTATATTTGGCACGCACGCGCCTGCCCACATCCCGTTTACCCTCGCCCAACATGAAGACAAGCCGTACTTCCTCTCCCGGCTCTAACGTCAGGTTTTTCTGAAGACTGCCGCAGTGATTGCCGCCTTTTTCATAAGAAGATGAGCACTTTCCTGTAATGACTGCCGCCGGATTTGTCTCCGTGTTGTATGTACCAATGAATCGATCCCGCATACAGTCAAATCCATCCGGTTCGAAGTTCGCCGTAAAATACTGATATCCCTCTTCCTCATAAAACAGATCTTCCTCAATGATTCCGTCCTCGCAGGATGCTCCCGCACAGTAAAGGCTCATCTGATAGTTCTGATTATCGATCATAATATGATGGAACGAAAATTCCAGATAAGAAAATACGCTCAGGCTGCGCACACGATATCCCGTATTCTTAATCTTCACATCCCATAACTGTACCGCTTCCCCTCTGGGAATCACCATTGTCTGAGACGCCTTGATATCTCCATACTCACACTCATATGCCGTATAGGACATGCCGTGCCGGCATCTGTATTTCGCCTGATCAAGCGGCTTGCCCACAGGCTGCCATGATACACTCCAATAGTCCGCGCTGTCATTATCTCTCAAATACACATAGAATCCCGGCCTGTCCATAGGCACGGCATTTCCGCGAAAACGACTGATTCTGTGATATTCCGGCGTTTTGTAGAAAAGATAGCCGCCCGCCGTATGGTTCACCACTGCCGCCATATCTTCCACGCCAAGATAGTTCGTCCATGAACAGGGCAGATCCACCCTGTCAATCACATATTCCCTATTCTCATTGTCAAAATGTCCGTATTGCATAATACCCTCCATAGCCTTCTCTGAGCAGCAAAAAAACAATGTCTTTCGCTCTGTTTATTATCATTATAGAGTGTATGCAATCATTTGGAAATAGTATAAAATGTGATAATTTGCACTTTCTTGCTTTCTGTTGGTCAAGGACACATATCCACCGTGCACTTCCCGTCTTCCTGCCATGTGATCTGCAGCGGCTTTAAACCGTACTTTACTGCCTGATACCCATCCGGCGTAAGGGATACGGTAAATTCCGCCACGCCGCCTTTCACGCAGGCCTGCTCAGACTGGGCGCTGATGTAGTTGCCAATGGAATAATAAAGCAGCATGACATGACCGCTCTCATCTGCCAGCATTTCGTAAGGCTGCAATGCATGGGGATGGGTTCCCACCACCACATCTGCCTTACACTCTAAGAAAACCTGGGCCCACCGTTTCTGAAAATCATCAGCCTCCTGTGCATACTCCGTTCCCCAATGTACAAAGACGATCACGAAATCACTCTCTGCTCCGGCTCTCTCAAGATCCATTCTGATCTGATCTTCATCCTCCAGCAAATGCACCATATGCCCATGATCAGCCAAAGACGCCGGACCGTTTATGCCATATGTATAATTAAGCAGTGCAAAGCGAATGCCTTTTCTGGTCAACAGCGTATACGGCTCATATTCCCTTTCCTCTTTTCTCTGTATGCCAAGACAGAGCACATCACGGGATGTAAAAAACTCTTTGGTAAAATCAACACCATCCGTCCCCTGATCCAGTGCGTGGTTGGTGCCGCAGGTGACCACATCAAATCCTGCCTCCACAACCGCTTCTCCCACCTCCACCGGAGTCCCGAATCTGGGATAACCGCTGTAACATGCAGGTTCGTCGGTGAGCGGCGTTTCCTGATTTAATACCGCGATATCGCTCCCATCGATGACGTCTCTCATATTTTCAAACAAAAAGCTGAAATCTTTGTCATTATGTAAACCATATTGATAGATTGGCTCATGGATCAGGTTATCGCCAAATACCACAAAAGACACTTCCGTATCTTCTTTTGCAAATCCCCACGAATCCCATGCCCAGCGGCTTACCTCACCCTCCCGATCTGTCAGAAGAAGCTTGGTGCAGGAACGCTCTCCCGCAATTCCCTCCATTGTTACCACATCCTGTCCGATATAAGAAGACATCCACTTAGGCGCAATCTCATCCCCCTTACAAGTATAGACAAAAATATGCTGCGACCACTTCTTCTCATCTTCTTCGATCCAGAAAGGCCTGCTTCTGCCATACCGCCCAATCTTCCAGCAAAGCAGGATCAGCTCCACCCTGTCGTCACCGTCAATATCGGCATAAAGCGCTTCCTGCACTTTAATTTCCTGCGGCGAAGTCCATATGACACGATCGTCATATATAACCTCAACTTTCTTCCCCTCCAGCACAGCTTCATACTGCTTTGACACGGAGCTGCGCATTCCGCTCTCCCATGATATCCAACGGGGTAAAAAAGCGCCGCCCCGCCACAGAATAAACAAAAGGGCGCCGGTACACGCCAACGCCGCTATGATTGTTAATATCCCTCTGTAAATCCTGGTTTTTCTCATGCTTCTGTTTCCATTTCCGTTCCCTCCCGGCTATAACCCGGCAGTTTGATTCCACTATTCATAGCCGTATCGGTAACTTGCCGTCCACGCCGGCTGTTCCACTGACAGATCATTCCGGTAATTACCCTCTTCGTCAGGCTCCGCCCCGATCATCTGCCGCCACTGACTGTCCGTCAGACGTTCCTCCATCGGCCACGGAAACTGATAGAAAGAATAGACGCTTCCTTTCGTGATCTTCAGCTTTCCTGCCACGCTCACGACCACATATATGATAGATGGCTCATGCGTGGCCATCTCCAACACCGTTCCGTTGGGGTCTGTCGCCACATCCACCACCACAGCCGCCGGGCATGCCCAGGCATGCTCATCCACATAGCCGTCCTCATCCTTGACTGATTCCAGCCAAAAATGCTCGATGTTACCGCCATAACATCTGATCAGCTCATATTCCTCCTCGGTCAGTTCCTTGTCTTCCAGTTCTTTCTCTGAAATCTCCTGAAGACGGCCGGCCAGCTTTGACAAACGGGACAGATTCTCCTCCTCAGTCTGATCCAGCATGCCATACTTCTTTAGTCCCTGGGCCGTTCGTTCAGACAGATCGGCAAATCTGGCGTACACCACTGGCTCTGGCTCCACATATCCCCTGTCATCAGGTTCTTCCTCATATCCGCCGCCCATCTCCGCCATGACCTGCTTGGAATAAAGCACAGTATCATGCTTCAATTCCGTATAGCTTCCCGCGAAACATTCCAGGTTTTTCTTTGCCCACTCCTCACTCCGCATAAAAGCCGGGAATCCCTCTCCTTTCACATTAAGTAACGGCCGTAATGTATTCAGCCATCCGGCATACAGGCTGGCTGACCAAAGTTCCTCATTGTCTGCAGACAATTGTTCTTTAAGCTGCTCCATATGTTCCGGATAACCCGCATAATCAAGAGCGCCGTCCTCCTGAAGAATCTGTAAGGCGACGTCGCTGCCAAGCGCCGCTGGAACATCCAGAAAATCAGGAAGCATCCTTCTGTCTCCGGCGCTGTTTTCCCTGACGCTGCTATATATTAACTTCTGCATGATCTCTCCATCAATAGTATAGCGCTGCCCCATAAAACGGAATCCGCAGATCACATTGTCCTGTCCGTCCCAGATCGGAATAGAATTGATCTGCGGCACTTTCAATTGCGTCGTATCGGACTGAAAACGCGCAAAAGCTTCCTCATTGCCGATCAGACTCTCCAATGCAGCGTTTTTCCCGTAGATTTCCTCCAGAACCGGCGCATACTCCCGCACGCCCGCATCATCGCCTGCTCCCGTAAAAAAGCCCGTCACATCATAAACAGATTCCCAAATACGGTAAGTGTCCTCATCCTCCGAAAGCGCCTTTGCGATCAGCAGTGCACTTCTGTTCAGATCCTCTTCATCCTGTCTAAAATGTATCCTCCCATACCACATCATCGCCTGAAAATAACCTGTCAGCTCCGTATCACCCTCATAATATCCTCTGGGTTTGTACTGGGTGTAGTCTTCCATGCCTCCTGTGATCTTTGACTCTGCTATCCCGTCACCTTTTCCGATGTTCGAAAGCTCATGCTCCACAAGATCCTTAACCTCCTCCGGCACCGCCACCTGCCTGTCAAGAAGCTTCGCGCCCACGGCATAAAAAGCCATATTGCGTTTTGCCGCGTTCTCCCACTCGCTCCCCTTCAGATGCCCATACGCATCGACACTGTTATGAAGCATTCTCTCGCTCAACTGCCCCACCTGTTCTGCAAGATAGTTTTTCTCCACTTTTTTGAGCAGTGTACTGAAATATATATGATAAGTATGCATCAACGAATCCACCGTCACAAAATTAGCCAGTTCGCTGTAGCGGTTCTCCTCGTAAACGGAAAAGAATTCACTGCCGGCCACGCCGCAGACTACGAATCCGTTCTGCGCCAGCTTCTCCCTCAATCCCTCTTCCAGATAGGGATACTGCCACAGATTATCCACATTGCTCAAGTCCGCTTCAGCCGTATACGGCGTGACCTCGGACGCCGCCTGCCCTGCCTCCTGTGGCTGATCCTGTGCATCTGTTTCCCGCTCGTCTGATTCCTGCCCCACGCTGTCTGCCGGCGCTGCTGTCCTCTGCTCCATCCCGCTTTCGCCGTCTTCTGCACCCATACTGCCGCAGCCTCCAAGCATCCCTGCCGCGAGAGCCGCTGTCAGAAGATACGCCACACCACTTTTAACTGCCTGCCTTTTTAACATTGTCACTTCCCCTTTTAATTTCCACTCTATGTCTGCCGCCTTTACATTTATTTTACTTGGACTTTTGAAAACTGTCCACCGGATTGCATAAATTACCGCTCCCACTGAACCGGTTGCAAAGACGTAGTCTCTCTGCCTGCAGACAATCTGTTTATTCGCATAAAAAGAACCGCTTGGTCCATACACATTCGTGTAGATCACATGCGGTTCTCATATCTGCTATTTACTTGTCATGTATCTCCCCGTGCAGCTCCTGCAGCGACTTCACCTCACTGCTGCTGTGGGTCTTCACATAATGGATTCCCTCGGCAGTTACTTTTGCGGCCGCAACCGTCGTAATATAAGGCGCTTTCGCCTTGATCGCAGCTTTCCGCAGATAGCTGTCGTCATGCACGCTGTCCTTACCCGCAGGAGAATTGATAATAAGATCAAAATCACCGTTGGTAATCATATCACCCACATTTGGCCGTCCCTCATAAAGCTTCTTTGCTTTCATCGCCGGAATACCTGCCGCCGTGATCAGATTATAAGTTCCCTCCGTAGCCACGATCCTGAACCCATCTTGTGCAAGACTTCTCGCAACCTCCACTGCCTCATCCTTATCCTTTTTGTTCACGGAAATGAGTACCGTTCCTTCCATGGGCAGTTTAGACTGCACAGCTTCCTGCGCCTTGAAAAAGGCTTCCCCATATGACCGGGACAGTCCCAGAACTTCACCGGTAGAACGCATCTCAGGCCCTAAGATGGGATCTACTTCCGGGAACATATTGAACGGAAATACAGCCTCTTTTACTCCGTAATTAGGAATCACCTGTTCTTTTAATTCAGGAACCGGTGACGGCCGTCCTGTGATTTCCGAAGTGATGATCTCAGTTGCAAGAGGCACCATACGAATATTGCATACCTTAGATACAAGCGGCACGGTACGGGATGCTCTGGGATTTGCCTCCAACACGAAAACCTTACCGTTCTCGATCGCGTACTGCATGTTCATCAATCCCTTGACATGCATCTCTTCCGCAATCTTTCTTGTATATTCCTTGATTGTCTCCACACTCTCCTGCGGGATGTGCACGGATGGAATGATACATGCCGAATCACCGGAATGAATGCCGGCAAGCTCGATATGCTCCATCACCGCCGGAACAAACGCATGCGTACCGTCGCTGATAGCATCCGCCTCACACTCCAATGCATGGCTTAAGAACCTGTCGATCAGAATCGGCCGATCCGGCGTCACGCCCACCGCCGCATTCATATACTCGGTCATACTATCATCATCATAGACTACTTCCATGCCTCTGCCGCCAAGCACATAGGAAGGACGTACCATCACCGGATATCCGATATCTGCCGCTATGGCAAGCGCTTCTTCCACCGTAGTTGCCATGCCCGATTCCGGCATGGGAATTTCCAGTTTATCCATCATAGCGCGGAACTGGTCGCGGTCTTCCGCCAGATCGATCACGGATGGAGAAGTTCCAAGTATCCGTACACCGTTCTTTTCCAGATCTGACGCCAGGTTCAGCGGTGTCTGTCCACCGAACTGCGCGATTACGCCAAGCGGTTTTTCCTTATTATAGATACTAAGCACATCTTCTAACGTAAGAGGCTCAAAATACAGTTTATCAGAAGTATCATAATCGGTAGACACAGTCTCCGGATTACAATTGACTATAATCGTCTCAAAGCCAAGTTTCTTCAGAGCCATCGCCGCATGTACACAGCAATAATCAAATTCGATTCCCTGGCCGATACGGTTAGGACCACCGCCCAGGATCATGATCTTGGGCTTATCTTCATTTACCGGATTCTTATCCGGTGCGTTATAGGTAGAATAGAAATATGCATTGTTCTCGGTTCCGCTGACATGAACGCCCTCCCAGGCCTCCTCCACACCCAATGCAAGCCGACGGTTTCTGATATCTTCCTCAGGAATCTCCAAAATCTGGCTCAAATACTTATCGGCAAAACCATCTTTCTTGGCAGTGGTCAGCATTTCGTCAGACAACATACTTCCCTTGCACTTGAGAATAGCCTCTTCTTCCTCTACCAACTCTTTCATCTGCTCGATAAAATAAGCCTTTACTTTAGTGATCTCATGAATTTCCTCTATCGTCGCACCTTTACGCAGCGCCTCATACATGAGGAAATGACGCTCGCTGGAGGGTGTGATCAGCCGCCTGAGCAGCTCTTCTTTCGAGAGAGCATCAAAATCTTTGGCATGTCCCAGGCCGTAACGTCCCGTTTCCAGGGAACGGATCGCTTTCTGGAAAGCTTCCTTATAGGTCTTGCCAATGCTCATGACCTCTCCCACCGCACGCATCTGGGTTCCCAGTTTATCCTCTACGCCTTTAAATTTCTCAAACGCCCAACGGGCAAATTTGATCACCACATAATCGCCGTCAGGTACATATTTGTCCAAAGTGCCATATTTACCACAAGGAATATCTTTCAGGGTAAGTCCGGCCGCCAGCATGGAAGATACCAACGCAATGGGAAATCCTGTCGCCTTGGAGGCAAGCGCGGAAGACCTCGAAGTACGGGGGTTGATCTCAATGACGATAATCCTGTCTGTCACAGGATCATGAGCAAACTGTACGTTAGTTCCTCCGATCACCTGTACTGATTCTACGATCTTATAAGCCTGCTCCTGCAGTCTCTTCTGGCATTCCTCTGAGATCGTCAGCATCGGCGCAGAACAGAAAGAATCTCCCGTATGAACTCCCAACGGATCTATATTCTCAATAAAGCATACCGTGATGATATTGTTGTCCGCATCACGCACCACTTCCAGTTCTAATTCTTCCCAGCCAAGAATAGATTCCTCCACCAGAACCTGTCCCACCAGACTGGCCTGAAGCCCTCTGGCGCATACCACTTTCAGCTCTTCCTTATTATATACCAGGCCGCCGCCTGCACCACCCATCGTATAGGCCGGACGCAGGACTACCGGGTAGCCAAGCTTCTCGGCGATCGAAAGCGCTTCCTCCACGGAGTACGCCACCTCGCTGCGCGCCATCTCGATTCCCAGAGCATTCATCGTCTTCTTAAACTCAATCCGGTCTTCTCCCCGTTCAATGGCGTCCACCTGCACGCCAATGACCTTTACATTGTATTTATCCAAGATACCCGCTTTATGTAATTCGGCACACAAATTAAGCCCAGACTGCCCTCCCAGATTCGGAAGCAACGCGTCAGGGCGTTCCTTTGCAATAATTTGTTCCAAACGTTCTACATTAAGCGGCTCAATATAAGTTACGTCCGCCGTCTCCGGATCCGTCATGATCGTCGCCGGATTGGAGTTGACAAGTACAATCTCATATCCCAATTTACGAAGCGCCTTACATGCCTGTGTTCCTGAATAGTCAAACTCACAAGCCTGTCCGATAATGATCGGGCCTGAACCAATAATCAGCACTTTCTGTATGTCTGTTCTGCGTGGCATAAATCTCCTCCCATTCTGTCAAATCTCGCTACTGTTCATCATTTTATCATTAGAGATATAAGGGTGTCAATTCAGTTCAGTGGGAAAATGGAATCGGAAAACAGAATATGCTGGATACATAATGCAAAAATGCGCTGACCCCAGCGCATTTCACATAGAATATAATATTAAATTCTTAAGTGCAGGAAAAGAGACTTGAACTCTCATGGTATTGCTACCACACGGACCTGAACCGTGCGCGTCTGCCAATTCCGCCATTCCTGCGAACAAATGTTATTCTATCTCCTTTTATGAATAATGTCAATCCCTTTTCCATTATTTTTATAAATTTATAAAAAGATATTAAAACCTCTTGACTTTTTAAAAATGTGATAGTAAGATATAACTTGCGTTGTGAAACGTATGCGGAAGTGCTGGAATTGGCAGACAGGCTAGACTAAGGATCTAGTGATGGGTTCATCGTGTGGGTTCAAGTCCCATCTTCCGCAGTGGTTGAAAGTGTAGGAAGCCTTGATTTTTTCAGGCTTCCTCATTTTTTTGCTTTCATAAATTCTGAACACGCTTGAACACGTTGTTGATTTTGCTGTTAATAGCCCTCTCATAAGCATCTGAACGATTTTCAATGGAAGTCGTAGAGTGCATATAATATTTTTCCGTTGTAGAAAAGTCCTTATGCCCCGCGAACGTCCTTATTTCTTCATTTGACAACACTCCCGATTCACCCATATTTGAAATACAAGTTTTGCGGATAGAATGATTCCCTTTTTGCGTAGTCTTAATCATGCGGTTTAAACGCCTTAAAACATTGTTGATAGCATCATTATGCATCCGTTCTCCGTCTTTATCCAACAATAGATATTCCGAATGAAATTTCCGTTCTTCATTTGCCCTCATTATCATAGATAAAAACTCTTTTGCATTTCTTGTCAGAAATAATTCTCTGTCAGCATTTGGCGTTTTCCCATGAGAAACAACCTCGTAACCGTTCCGAACAATTTCCCCATTATCCATCTTATCATAATGTTTAATTTCCTGCCGCTGGATATGTACTAATGTTTCTGAAAAGTCACTGGTTTTTAAAGCAACAACTTCCCCGACCCGCAGCGCTAAAGTAAAGTTAAGGCATACACCAAGATATGCGGTATTACCTGTTTTCTCGTATTGACTTAATGCAACCTTAATAATGTTTTCCTCTTCATCATTAATATAGACTTGTTCTGTTGGAGCTTTCTTATCCTCCACAGCATACTTTTTATAAGAGATTCCATGAACCATTCTGGAAACATTACTATTTGCAAGGTTGGACTCAATCGCAAAATCATATAGCATATTCATAAGCGACTTCATTTCTTTGTACTTCCTCGAAGTCAGTCCATACTCCGAAATTTTATCCAAAAACCAACTTTTCAGCATTACAACCGTTATGTCACTCAGTTTACATTTGACAATATCATCATTCTTGTAATATGTTTCCCATACCCAGTTTAACTTATGAGCATTTGCAAGAGATGTTTCTTTACCCTTATAGTCCAAGAACAAAGGATATAATTTTTCAAAAGTATTTGCCGCCGGTTTTTCTTCCATTTGCTTATAATAAGTGACTATTTTGTTTTCAAGGTTCTCTTTTGTTACCGCCGTTATAGGTTTTCTTTTTTCTCCATCCTTTTTAGGAGGTAAATATGTCCTATAACGCTTGTCATGCTCTGAATAGTAAATCTCATAGGGGTGTTGCTCTAAATAATATTTTTTATCCATATCCCTTATATCATTCAGCGCACCATCTATCCCTTTTATACTAACAATCTTGATAAGCGCCGTCAATGCTTCATCACCAGAAAAAGCATTAATCTTCTTTAAGATGGATAATGATTCATCCCAAGATTCATCAATCATATAGAGCCTCACCCCCTTTCATTAGATTTCTAAGCATGAAAATCTTCTCTATAAATCACCGTATCAGTCAGTCGCACTAAGTTCGCTACGATTTTTTGTCTGTCAGTTTTGATATGCGATAGGTTGGACAGACAAAAAATCTACCTCATTAAGTGCTTTGTGACAGCCTAGACGCTAGGCAGATTGTTGACAAGGAAATATTTGCTCTTATTCTCGCCTGCGGCGTTCTAATCAAACATGGAATCATATATATCTTTCGCATTAACTGTTATATGTTTGCGATTTGCCGCCGAATATGGGTTTGGTTTGCAACTTGTAAGGTCATTGATAAAATTACCTTTTGCATTGTCATAGGTTGCCGTAAAAATCTCTGTATCAGTCATATTGATTGTTAAGGTTATACGGCGGTTAAGCTGTCCAAAACCGTCTATCATGTTGGACTTATAATTAAATATCTCAAAATAAAAAGCAAGCGGGCTATATGGAGTAGTGATAATAATTAAATCGCATGTTAACGCCTTATCATTATATCTTGACGGAGACATGACTTGTTCACTCATGCCAAAAGGGTCAAGGATTCGCAGTAAATCATGGTAGGGGATTGAATCAGGGCGCAACTCGTCTAATATCAATGTATGCTCACCTTGATATGTTTCAAAAACTCCACGACTGCTTCCCGACATACAATACGGATTTCCTCTTTTCTGTGCATAGTCCTTTGCAAAACTTGATTTGCCTGTTCCTGCGGTTCCGTAAATCCAAATTACGGTCACTGCTTTCCCACTGACTTTCATTTCTTCTCGCCATTGTATCGCATGATTTTGTTGATGCTTTACCCATACATCTTCTATTTGCTTGTGAGCTTTGGCATATTGTGCGCCTGTAAGCTGTTTTTCGACTTCACTTTTTGAGATTGCGCCTATGTATAGCAGGTTGAGAAAATTTTTTATTTTTGCCGAATCTCCAAAAGTATCAGCTTTTTTGACTTCGGCGGTTATTTTTTCCATGAATGCGAGATAATCAAAATTGGCTTTCACTTCTGATATATCATACTGGTGTTTTGTCCTTGCGTTATCCGTAGCGTGAATAAGGTACGCATATCCGTTGTTGGAATCGCCTTTCCATGCTTCGATATACTGTGCTTTATCGCCCAATAGCTTCGCCACGCTGTTAATGCTTCGCGCATTATCAAAGCTAAGCATGACGTGTATATGTGGTTCTACCGGCTGTCCTTTTTCGTTTACGTCCTTATCATGCAGAATTAACGCATATCTTTTTGGCTTCAATTTTCCGATAAGGTCAATCAGATTTTCTTGTGTCTTTGCCGGCAGATGTGCAAACTGTTGCTCGTACATCATATTTTTAGATTTCTTGACACTCGGTGTTTTAGATTTATTCATATCGGGGTCACTCCTTTTGTTGATTTTCGGTGCTTCTTTCTGTTTTTTTGGCACCGTAACACTTCAAAGTGCCGTGGTATAACAAGCCCACCACGGCATATTTACTGGTGTTTGATGTGTTTTGGCACTAATTTGGAATCCCCTCCCGCGAGCTTAACCGCTCGCGGGAGGGGTTGACAGTCAAGCACGCTCATAATATGCTTGTAAAAGTCTGCCAAGCTCACGGTATATACGAAATTTCATTTTTGGAAAACGAACGTAAGACACCATGTCGTGAATCCCATCCGTGGATGAAAACCATGCGTTTCCTGCCCGATATACACGTTGCGGCATATCTTTATATCTGTCAGCATCCCAGAGAAATTTTGCTTCTGTTTTCGTAGGTTTGAACAAAACTCTCGTTCCGCAGGCGTTCTTGAGTATTGATGGAAGCCCGCCCTCATCCACAGATGCTTCAGCAATAGAGATAATCACATAACATCCAGCAGACGCCCCCATTGTGAGGATACGCTTCAATACAGAATCAAACTCTGTAAGACTGTAATCTGAATTATCCTTGACCGCCCGTTTCGGAAAAACACTTCGCAGTGCAACGTACTCATCAATGAACAAGACACAGGGGTGCATATTTACATCCCACCAATGGACAGCGTCCCCTTCTTGTTCCGAAATATCATTCAAAACCTGTTGACGCGCCTTGCTTACATTCGCAAAGTGCCGCATAGCTTCCAAAATCCCCCTTGCCTCTCCGTCCTCATCTAATGTGAAAACGTGTGGCAATCTGGATAATTCTGCTTTTTTAGGGTCTATGATTACGACTTCCGAACAATACTCGTCACGTCCCGCAAGCAATATTTGTAAAAGTATTGAGATAACTCCTGTTGTCTTACCCGAACGTGTTTTCCCTGTAAAAATCATGCTTCCAGATGTGGTAAGGTCAATATAGGCGTTATCCTGCACAATCAGTTTGGATGGATTTTTCGGCGTTAGCTCATCGACAGAACGTACCTTGATGCTTCTATCTGCCAATACATCATCAATGCGAAAAGATACCCAATTACAAGCAATATCCGCATCCGTCTGTGTAACAGCATATCTGCTGTATTTTTTGTTTAGACTCGCACTGACTATGCCAGAGATAGATTGCAATTCATCCACGGTACTGCTTATCGTGGTAACTTCAATCTCATAAATTCCTTTTTCGATACATCTACACTTTACTTTCGGAAGTATCTCGCCGTCTTTCAAATGAAGCGGATTTCCGTAAGCAGGACAGAACAGCCGTCTTTTTACCATAAGGGAAATCTTGTAAGTATCTGGTAATATAAAGTGTATAACTATCGCCATAATCATCATCAAAAAAAATCCCGCCAGAAATATTCTCATTATAAATCCTAATTTTAATGATAATGTGATTAAAAAGGACTGCTTAATCAAATAGCCGCCATGTACTCCTGCAACGGCTTTTTTTAATATGTTGGTCAACACCGCCAGAAAGAGATTGAGCAGACCAAGCACGAATAATTTCGCGCTTGGTTCTGCGTATGTAAGCGATGTGCCTTTGTTGTAGTGACCCATTGCTTACACTTCCTTTCTCTGTGCCTGTGACACAATCTGGATATCATCGCAGGTAATGGACAACTGATTCACATATTTGGAATCCTTTTGTCCATAAGCTACTGCAACACCATTCACTGGGCGAATGATAGCGTTAACAGGAATCTTTACATCCTTTTTGCACTTGAACGTAATCTTCTCGTAAAGGTTGTTAACAACTTCTCCCTCTTTTTGGTTATAGGCAGTATCGTCCTTAATTATGACTGATTCTACCTTAATACCATTGTGGACTTTAGATGTAAAATCCAACCATTCGGCAGTCCCGACACACATGATAGTCTTGCCCTGTAAAAATGCTGCAAGGTCAAATGTGACGAACTGTGATAATTTTTTTAATGCCATGCCTTAACTTCTCCTTTCTTCAATATTTCAAAAAACATTTTTAATTTTGCCGTTCTTTGATACTACCACTTTATCACTATTTTGCTCCCACGCACATTCCCTATATTTTTCTTTAAAATTCAATATTTACACGCAAGTTTTTTCGATATATATATTTTTTAAATATCTATACAAATATTTAATTATGTGTATAATATATATTTTACACGCAACTATTGAAAGCACATTGTAAATTTGATATAATATGATGCAAGGCATCAACAATTAAAGGAAAGGGAAAATTAAAATGAATATTGAAAAATTATTATACTTACTTATTGGAAATCGAGTAAAACAATATAGGAAAGCGTTGGGATATACGCAAGAAAAATTTGTGTCAGAATTTAATTTAAGTGGTGTTTCCTTATTGTCACGAATCGAAAACGGGAAAAATGAATCTAGTCGAAATCCTCGTCTTTTGCCCAAATCGTTTATACTGAAAATAAAAGAAAATCATAATGAAGATAACAATAATATATCCCTTAAAGAATTAATCTGGGGAACAGATGCTGAGCAGGAAAGACTTGTACAGATACTTCTGCTTGCTATCTTGATGAATGGTTCAATAAATGATAAGGGAGAACCGATAAATCCTTTTTTTTATTCGGATAATTATGAAACACTGTTTCCTTGGGCTAAATACCAGTCAACTATTCCATCCGAATTATCGGGATATCTTTATACTGCCTGCGATTTAATCAACGAAAGACTACCAATGTCAGAGGAAAGCAAAATATATCCGTCAAAAACAGCACAATTATCATCGGACAAGAATTTACCAACTGGAAAATGCATAAGCATCAAAGAATTATCATCAGACATTCAAAAACACTTTGAAAATAAATATGGTTTTTTCTTTAAACAAAATAATTATGACGCATTTAAGATACTGAACACCAAGTATGATGAAAAAAATGAAAAAGTATCAAATCTGCTTCTTAAAAGCATCTTAAATGAGCCAGTTTTCGCTCAATCATTTATTATGCGCCTTAGTAATACTTTCTGGAACAAGCCATTTCTGCATCCAGATAACACTCGTACTATAAAGCATGATATAGATGCCTTTATATTACAACAAGGAAATTATGGAGAGCTTATACTGGACTTTCACCAAAAAGATTACTATCTTTTTATAAATGCTTTTAATATATTTTGGGAAAAGAAAAAGAAAATGTATATGGAGTATTTTGATAAAATTCTGTTTGATGAAGAACTATGTTTAAAAAAAGGATTAGGATTCTGCAATAACATAGATATTACTAGAAATTTGCAATCACAGGATTTTATAAATTTGAATGAACAAAGCACAACTCTTGATATGTATTATGAAGAAGAAACTATTATCTCCAACTATTATCAACAGTTGACATTACAAGAATTATTTCTAAGGCGCAAAGTAGATAAAAATGAAAATACACATGATACACTATTTTGGAATTACATTGCAGATATGCGGGAAATAACTATGGAATATATTAAAAATCGAAATGCTAATATCGCCACTACATAATTTAATATTGCGTAATAGGGGCGCATAAACAGAATGACCGTTAGCCTTTTTTCCAGACTAACGGTCATTCTCTATTGTTCCGTTTATTCTGCTGTTACGGTTGCATCAACCACCAATACTTGATTCAGCATGACCCCATTCATACCAAGTTTAGGTAAATATGTTACGCTACCTTTATAAGTTCCGACTGTATATCCGGTAGTGTCAACGCCGTCAGCAGTCACAATATTCAAGTACCACATTCCGGTCATTTCATCTTTGTAAGGACTTGCATACTTATACGCTACCGCGTTCCCGTCAGCGTCTTTTAATTGTGCAGTATATTGTTCGATTCCTTTATGATAGATGGATGCCTTTCCGTCAGCAGGCTTATAAATCTGCCGGAAGGTCTCACAGCCGGGGATTGATGCTGTATTACCCTTAGTGGCAAGACCTGTGGGTGCAGATGCTGTGGAGTTGGAACCGCCATCGTTGTTGCTTGTTGTCCAATCGGAGTTTCCGCCACCGCCGTTTTCTCTGCCGTCACCGTGATATGCTCCATCATCGGTGTAACCGCCATTGTTGTCGGAACTGGAGCCGCCTGAGTTGGAGCTAGAGCCGGAGCTTTCAGAGCCGCCTAAGTTGCCCCAGTCGGAGCTTCCGCCACCGCCGTTTTCCCTGTCATCGCCATGATATGCACCGTCATCGGTATAAGCATGAACAGTTAGTGTTCCCATACCGCTCATTGCGGTGGTGAACGCCATAGCAAGTGCCATAGTTGTTGTTAAAATTCGTTTCTTCATCCTTAAAGTCCTCGCTTTCTTTATTATATGTTTGATTTGTGTAATAAAATCTCGAACAGTTCAGCAGAGGGGGCATATTTTTTATACCCCTCTGCCCATACTGCCGAGATAAACAATAAAAAAGCGGCGCAGGATTTTTCTTTCCTACACCGCTAAAAATACAGCACCACAAACCCAAGTACACGCCAGATTTCCCTTGAAATAGTTTGAGAAATTCGCTATACTTGATTTGGCGCATTATATGCTGTGTGGGAGGTCGCTTCTCCTGCATAGGGGTGTAGGGAATTGGCGTTCCCTACACCCTGCCTTTTATTATCTATCTCGTTTTTCATTATACAGCACTCAAATAGAATATTCAAGAAGTAAATACCATCTACTATTTTAGATTCCTTTATGTAAAAAGTCCTTTTGAACACTCTTTTGAACACGTTGTGATAGAGATACGCTGAAAGCCTTTCTGTTAGTGTATTTGCGGTTTTTTAACAGGGTTCAAGTCCCATCTTCCGCAGTAAAGAGGAAACCTTGTAAATAATGAGGTTTCCTTTTATATTGTTTCTAAACTTGTGCTTTCTGCAGATATGTTGGCAGTCATCAAGAGTGTGTGAAACTTTTTCTGTAAATAGCGTTTTAAGCGGTCTTCTATGATAAAATAAAAATCATAGGAGGCCTTTT
>ERZ808051.541-NODE-541-length-39383-cov-6.504376_pt1 | contig 39383 bp, 36 predicted proteins | sample MGYA00380199_ERZ808051 | MGnify/ENA primary metagenome ERZ808051 (study PRJEB31490, sample SAMN06133391) | mouse gut metagenome | isolation source: J11 | host: mice | place: China: Chengdu | collected 2015-05 ...
CACGGTGGACATGAAGGGTCAGGGCTTCACCATGCTGGTGAAGGAGGGCCAGCAGGTAAAGAAGGGCGACCCCATCATAGTAATGGACCTGGAGGTCATCCGGGCGGCGGGCCACCCCACCACCATCATCACCGCCGTCACCAACTCCGACGACTTCGCCAAGGTGGAGCAGGCGGCAACCGGCCCCGTTCAGGTGGGGGACGAGGTGCTGAAGGTCACCAAGCAGTGAGTTCGGGCGTGGCTCCGCCCGGAGGCGCGCCGCTCAAGCATACTTGACAACAGAAAGGAATGGTTCTATATGGGACGTTTAGAGGGTAAGGTCGTCATCGTCACCGGCGGCAACTCCGGCGTGGGCGCGGCCACCGCCATGCTCTTTGCCAAGGAGGGGGCTAAAGTGGTCATCAGCGCCCGCCGTCAGGCCCAGCTGGACGATGTGGCCGCCAAGATCCGCGAGGCGGGCGGCGAAGTGCTCCCCGTGGTCACCGACATCTCCAAGCCGGAGGACGCCAAGAACCTGGTGGCCAGGACGGTGGAGGCCTACGGCAAGGTGGACGTGCTGGTAAACAACGCCGGCGTGCTGGAGGAGGGGCTGAAGCCCATCGACCGGGTGACCGACGAGGATATGGACCGCATCCTGGGCATCAATACCAAGGGCACCATGTACTGCATGCGGGAGGCCCTGGCCGAGATGAAGAAGGCCAACTGCGGCTCCATCGTCAACGTGGCCTCCGTGGCCGGCGTCATGGGCTGCGGCGGCGCGGCCTACGTGTCCTCCAAGGCGGCCATCGTAGGCGTCACCCGCCACACCGCCCTGCGCTTCGCGGGCACCGGCATCCGCTGCAACGCGGTGTGCCCCGGCTCCATCGCCACCCCCATGGTGGCCAACGCACGGCCGGAGAACCTGGACCCGGACATGTTCGGTCAGATGGCCAAGCACGGCGATCTCCGGGTGCCCGTGTGCATGCCGGAGGATGTGGCCAACATTCTGCTGTTCCTGGCCTCCGACGAGTCCAGGGCCATCACCGGCCAGGCCATCGTATCCGACTTCGGCAGCACCCTGTAACTTGACGCAAAAGAGCGGCTTTCCTCCGGGAAGGCCGCTCTCTTTTTACTCGGATGGGAGCTCCCGCCCACACTTGGGGCAGAAGCGGAAATCTCCCTGGAGCTTCGCCCCGCAGTAGGGGCAGAACCCCGCGCCGCCTTTCGGGGGCTGGGGCCGGCCGGGCTGGTCCCAGGGCTCCCCGCCCTTCACCCACCGTTGACCCGGGTCGCCCTCCTCCCCGTCCTCGGTGATGTCGAAGGCGGAGTAGCGGTCCTTCCCGGTGGCATTTTGGTAGTGGTAGACCGCCTGGACAATGCCCACAACCACAAATATCACGCCGAACAGGGGGAAAATCACGCCGATGAAGCCGAACCCGCCGTCGGCCGTCATAGCGAAGGCGCAGATGGTCCAGAGCACGCCAAAGGCGATGGCTCCGATTGTGCCCACAAAATTCAGGCCGGAGGGGCCCCGGCCCGGTTTGATGCTTTTCACAGCGAATAACCTCCTTCCAGCCGCGTTGGAGAGAAAAGGAGCGGCCCCGGCGGGGCCGCTCCTCCGTTCATACTTCCCGCTCGAAAATCAGGTCGATGCGCGTCATCGCACCGCTGGTGACGTCCAGGGGCATCCAGCTCACAAACCGCCAGCCCTGGGCGGCCTCCCGGTCGATGACCTCCCGGTAGCCCTGGAATCCGGCGAAGATCCAGCCCTCCCGCTCCACGGAGACGTATTTGTACTGGTACACGGCTTACTTCTTGGGCTGATTGGGCTCCACGGTGTCGAACACGCTCTTGGCGCTGGCACACAGCCCCGCCAGCCCCTGGAGCTCGCTGGGGATGATGATCTTGGTGGCCCGGCCGTCGGCGGCCTTGGCGAAGGCCTCCAGCGCCCGGATCTTGATGACGCCGTCGCCGGGGTCGGCCGCGTTGATGAGCTTGATGGCGTCGGCGGTGGCCTGCTGCACCTTCATGATGGCCTCGGACTCGGCCTCGGCGGCCAGGATCTTGGCGGTCTTTTCCGCCTCGGCCTCCATGATCTTGGCCTGCTTGGCGGCGTCGGCCCGCAGGATGGCGGACTGCTTTTCGCCCTCGGCCACCAGGATCTGGGACTGCTTCTGGCCCTCGGCCTGGAGGATGGCCTCGCGGCGCTCGCGCTCCGCCCGCATCTGCTTCTCCATGGACTCCTGGATGTCCCTGGGCGGCATGATGTTCTTCAGCTCCACCCGGTTGACCTTGATCCCCCAGGGGTCGGTGGCCTCGTCCAAAATGGCCCGCATCTGGGTGTTGATATGGTCGCGGCTGGTGAGGGACTGGTCCAGCTCCAGGTCGCCAATGATGTTGCGCAGGGTGGTGGCGGTGAGGTTCTCAATGGCGCTCATGGGGTGCTCCACGCCGTAGGTATACAGCTTGGGGTCGGTGATCTGGAAATAGAGCACGGTGTCGATCTGCATGGTCACGTTGTCCTTGGTGATGACGGGCTGGGGGTCAAAGTCCACCACCTGCTCCTTGAGGGACACGGTCTTGGCCACCCGCTCGATGAAGGGGACCTTCAGGTGCAGACCCACGCCCCACACGGTGCGGAAAGCGCCCAGCCGCTCGATGACCACGGCCTTGGACTGCTGGACCACCTTGATGTTGGCGGCCAGGATGCCCAGGGCAATGACGATGATGAGCAGGACAATGATAGGGGCAACAATGGCGCTCATATCAATGGCTCCGGCCAGTGCGAATGTTTTCATATGATTTCCTCCTTAAAATAATTCTCTTTTTCTGAAAGACTGCTTTCTCCTCACCACGCCTTGGGCTCCCCTGTGGGCACCGGCGCGGACAGAGGCTCCACAAACACCTTGACCCCCTCGATGCGCAGCACCCGGACCATGGCGCCCGCGGGGATGGGGCCGCCGTCCTGGCTCCGGGCGGACCAGGTGATCCCCCGGATGACCACGGCCCCCTTGCCGTGGATGTTGTCCACGTCCTCGGTGACTTGGGCCTCCTCGCCGATGACCCGGTCGGCGTTGGTGGGCTCCACCCTGCTGTTCAGGAGCCGCCTGGCCAGGGGCCGCACCGCCACCAGGCACAGCAGGCTCACCGCGAAGAACAGAGTGAGCTGAACCCACAGCGGCCCGCCCAGCAGGGCGGCGATGAGGGCCATCAGCGACCCGGCGGCAAACCAGATGGAGGTGAGCCCCACGGTGGCGGCCTCGCTGGCGGCAAACACCACCAGGAGAATCAGCCATATAATCTGCATCAAAGACTCAAAGGGCATACGCTGCACTCCTTTCTCGTTTCCAATCCATTGTACCACAACGCAAGGCCGGGGAAAAGAAGTTTTTCGCTCCGCGCTCATATTATTGTTGCCAGCGCTTCCATTTTACATTATACTGTGTTTTGTAACCCGCTTCCCCTCCCTGTGACATGATACTACACCTTCCATCAAATGTAAAGTCAAGGGGTTTTTTCAAAAAATTTTTTTCCGCGCGTCTGCCGGTGTTTCCACCCGGCGGGCGGGAATACCGGCAGACGGGTCAAAGGTTTTCAAAAAAATTTTTCGGAGTATTCTATGGAGAAAACATTACAGTTCGTCATACCCGCCCTGATGGGCGTGGAGTCCACCGTGGCCTATGAGCTGAAGCGGCTGGGTCTGGAGCAGGTCCAGGCGGAGAACGGCCGGGTGCTGTGCCGGGGCTCCCTGGCCGACATCCCCCGGCTCAACCTGAACCTGCGCTGCGGGGCCCGCGTGTTGCTGTCCCTGGGCACTTTCCGGGCCCGCACCTTCGAGGAGCTGTTCCAGGGCTGCGCCGCCCTGTCCTGGGAGGACTTCATCCCCCGGGAGGGCCGCTTCCCGGTGAAGGGCTACTCGGTGAGCTCCCAGCTCCACTCGGTGCCCGCCTGCCAGTCCATCCTGAAAAAGGCGCTGTGCAAAAGGCTGGGGTCGGCGTATGGTTTGGACATTCTGCCCGAGACGGGAACCTTATACCAGGTGCAGTTTTCCATTTTGAAGGATACCGTGACGTTAATGCTGGACACCTCCGGGGACAGCCTGTACAAGCGGGGCTACCGGGCCCAAAATATGGGCGCGCCCCTCCGGGAGACCCTGGCGGCGGCGCTGGTGTCCCTGTCCCGGTACAAGGGCCGGGACCCCTTCTGCGACCCCTTCTGCGGCTCGGGCACCATCCCCATCGAGGCGGCCCTCATCGCCAAGAACCGGGCCCCTGGGCTCAACCGCTCCTTCGCCGCCCAGCGGTGGGGCTGGCTGCCCTCCCGGCTGTGGATGGACGCCGCCGAGGAGGCCATGGACCAGGAGTTCCACGGCTCCTACGACATCTGGGGCGGGGACATCGACCCCGCCGCCGTGGAGCTGTCCCGGCACAACGCCCAGCTGGCGGGGGTGGAGGACACGGTGCGCTTTGAAACGGCGGACGCCGCCAAGTTCCACCGGGACAAGCCTCGGGGCCGGGTGGTGACCAACCCGCCTTACGGCGAACGGCTGCTGGAGAAGTCGGAGGCGGAGGACCTGTACCGCGCCTTCGGGCGGGCGGCCCGGGCCCTGCCCCCGGGCTGGGAGGTGGACGTGCTGTCCTCCCACACCGAGTTTGAGCGGGCCTTCGGACGGCCCGCCAGCAAAAAGAGAAAGCTCTATAACGGCATGATAAAATGCGATCTGTTCCTGTATCGGTAGGCCGCTCTTCCAGCGCGGCACAGCCGCGCCCCAAAGCGGAGCCCAACGGAGTGGGTCCGCTTTGGAGAGGACGAGCAACGAAATGGAGCGGATGCCCGCCGCAAGGCGGGCGGAGCGGAATGGAGTTTGTGAGGACGATGAAACACATCTTCATCATCAACCCCTCGGCGGGCAAAAAGCGGAGCACCCAGGCCCTGGTGGACCGCGTCCAGGCCCTGGACCTCCCCTGTGAGATCGTGTTCACCGAAAAGCCGGGCGACGCCCGCACCGCCGCTCAGACGGCGGCGCAGGGCGGCGAGCCGGTGCGCATCTACGCCTGCGGCGGGGACGGCACCCTCAACGACGCAGTCAACGGCGCGGCGGGCTTCGCCAACGCCGCCGTCACCAACGTGCCCACCGGCACGGGCAACGACTTTCTGAAAATCTTCGGCAAGGAGAACAAGGCCCGGTTTACCGATCTGCGGGCCCTGGCGGAGGGCCCCCAGGCCCCCATGGACCTCATCGACTGCAACGGCCGCCTGGGCATCGACATCGTGTGCACCGGCCTGGACGCCCGGATCGCTGTGGACAAGGACCGGTACAACAGCTTCCCCCTGGTGTCCGGCATCGGGGCCTACGCCATCTCCGCCGTGGCCAACGTGCTGGTCAAGGGCATCGGCGTGCCCACGGTGGTGGACTGCGGCGACCTCCATTTCGACGGCGAGACCGCCCTGGTGTGCGTGTGCAGCGGCCGGTACTACGGCGGCGGCTTCATGCCCGTGGGGGACAACATGCCCGACGACGGCCTGCTGGAGGTGCTGGTGGTGCGCAAGGTGAGCCGCCTCACCTTTTTCCGGCTGCTGCGGCAGTACGGCAGCGGCAAGTACCGCAGCTACCCAGACCTGATCTGGTACCGGCAGGGCTTCCCCGTCACCGTCCGGAGCAAGACCCGGGAGGAGCTGGTGGCGGTGGTGGACGGCGAGCCGGTGCGGAGCCGGGAGCTGCGCATCGGCCTGTCGGACAAAAAGGTGAACTTCTTCTACCCGGCGGGCCTCAGCTACGGCCCCAAACCCTAAAACAGGCGAACGGAGCGCAGGGCGGCGGCCTTGCGCTCCGTTTTTCGAAATTTTTCCGTTTCCCGTAACCGCTCCCCCGTTTCCCCCGTATATACGGGCAGAAGCACCTGTACAGAGGTTTCAAGGAGGACGCCGTCATGGACGAGAGAGCGCTGGCCCGCAAACTGAACAAAAACAGCAGGAGCGCCCTGGACCAGGCGGTGGCGCGGTTCACCCCCTACGTCAGCGCGGTGATCCTCCGGGCCCTGGCGGGCCGGGCCTGCCGGGAGGACGTGGAGGAGCTGTGCGCCGATGTGTTCGTGGCCCTGTGGGCCCACGCCGGGGAGCTGGACCCGGACCAGGGCCTGCGGCCCTGGCTGGCGGCGGTGGCCCGGAACAAGGCCGTGGACTGGCTCCGCCGCGCCCGCCCCAGCGCCCCCATCCCCGACAGCGCCCCCGACCCCTCCCCCGGCCCGGAGGAGCTGGCCCAGCGCCGGGACCAGTCCGCCCGGCTTTGGGCGGCGGTGGACGGCCTGGGGGAGCCGGACCGCACCCTGTTCCTCCGCTACTATTACGAGGGAGACAAGCTGAACACCATCGCGGCGGAGCTGGGCCTGAGCCAGACCGCCGCCAAGCAGCGGCTGTTCCGGGGCCGGAAGGCCCTGAAGGCCGCGTTACAGGAAGGAGTGGAAACGCCGTGAAAAACCGGCTGCAATCGCTGTGGGACGAAGTCTCGCCGGAAGGCGGGCCCTGCCCCCAGCCCGATCATAAACGCGTCCGCCGCCGGGTGGACGCCGCCCTGGACAAAAAGCCCCGGGCCCTCCATCCCTGGCGGACCCTGCGGCTGGCCGCCCTGTGCGCCGCCGCCCTGGCCCTGCTCACCGGGGCCGCCGCCGTGACGGAAATTGTGCTGGCGCCGCCCACGTACAACGTGCTCAGCGCCTTTTTCCAGGGGGACGCCGCCCCCTGGGAGGAGCTGATGGACTTCCAGCCCGTGTCGGTGAGCGACGGCAGCTACACCCTCACCCTCACCAGCACCGTGGCGGACAGCAGCACCCTGTTTTACACCTTCACCGTGGAGGCCCACAGCGACGAGGCCTGGGAGGCGCTGCAAGCGCAGATGAAGGAGAGCTTTGGGGACCTGTTCTCCTTCCGCTTCCACGGCGGCCTGGGCATCGGCGACGGCGAGATGGACCCGGAGTCCCGCACCATCTGCCTGGCGGTGTCCACCAGCCGCAAATGGATTGCCAGCGCCGCCGTACGGCTCAACCTGATGGACGAGGGCAAATGGCTGAGTTTCTCCTACCGGCCCGTATCCGGCCTGGAGCTGACCATCGGCGCGGAGGGCCTGGGCCGCACCGACAGCCATGCGGCCAGCCCTGCCCAGGGAACTGTGACGCTGAACCGGCTGACCCTATCCCCCCTGACCCTTGAGGCGGAGTACACCACCGAGAGCACCGATCTCTTCCCCGTGCTGTACTTCCTGTGGGAGGACGGCACGGTCAGCGAGGTGGAGCCTCTGCTGGGCGGAGATGGCCACGGGTCCGGCCGCGGCACTGTGGGCGAGGCATGGGACTACACCAGGAGCTACAGCTTTGCCGCCGTCCAGGACCTGTCCCGGCTGGAGGCGGTGGTGTTCGAGGGCATGGCGTACCCCCTGGACGGGGGCGAGCCCTACGAGGTGGATCTGGACGCCCTGTCCGCCGCCGAATAGCGCGAGACCCGGCCGGAGAATCATCTCCGGCCGGGTTTTTGAACTCAGCGGAAGAGGCCGCCGCCCTCCCGGCTGTCCAGCACGTCCAGCATAGCGGACAGCATCTCCGCCGCCTGAGCCCGGGTGAGGGGCTTGGACAGGTCGGCGCTGCTGCTCAAAACGGACACCGCCTCCATGTTCACCACCGCCTGATAGGCCCAGGCGGGGGCGGTCTCGGCGGAGAAGGCGGAGGCCGTACCGGCCACGTCCCCCATGGCCAGCAGCCGGTCGATGATGACGGCGGCCTCCGCCTGGGTGACGGGGCTGTCGGGGGCAAACACGGTCTGGCCCGCCTCGTTGGGGCTGCCCTCCACCGCGCCGGATACCAGGGCGGCGGACACGTAGCCCTTGGCCCAGGCGGAGATGTCCGTGTCGTCATAGAACCCGGTGAGGGTCACGTCGGACAGGGGCTCCCTGCCCGCGGCGGTCATGGCCATGGCCAGAAACTCCTCCCGGGTGAAGGTCTCCTCCGGGTCGAAGCAGTACAGGTCCCCCACCCTGCGGCCGGTGTACACCCCCGCCTCCGCCAGCCGCAGAGCGGCGTAGTGGGCGGGGTCGCCGGACAGGTCGGAGTAGCTGACGGCGGCCTGCTTCTGGATGACGATCTTCACCGTGGCCGGCTTGGAGGTGTTGCCCTTGGCGTCGATGGCCACGTAGGTGAAGGAATCCTTGCCCTTCTTCCCCTCATAGGGGGTGTAGGTGAAGGCGGCGGGGTCGTTCTCATCCAGGGCCACCTGGCCCCGGGCAGGGCTGTCCACCACCTGGAAGGTCACCAGGTCGCCCTCCGGGTCCACGGCGGCAAAGCGGCTGAAAATGGCCACCCCCTTATAGGTGTTGAGGGACAGGTTCTCGGCGATGGGGGCGGCGTTTTCCACATCGGCGGTGGAGGTGGTCAGCGCCAGGGCGGGGATGGTGAGCGCCCCGGCCAGACACAGGGACAAAATCATAATTCGGGTCTTCAAAGGGAAAGCCTCCTTTGTGTGGTTATGGGACAAGCATATGCCAAAAAAGCGAAAAATATGCGGACGCTCCAAAGATCTGGAACGTCCGCATATGGAAATTTCAGGCTGCCGGAACCGGGTCAGAGCTGGCTCCGGTCCTTGAGCCAGCTGGGCAGGGGCCGCATTTTGATGCCCGACACGATGCCCATGGCGATGAACAGCGTCAGGGTGGACGACCCGCCGTAGCTGAAAAAGGGCAGGGTCAGGCCGATGACCGGCCCCACATACAGGGTCATGGCCACGTTGATGACGGTCTGGATCATGAGCATTCCGGCGATGCCCATGGCGATGTAGGCGGACATATGGCTCTTGGCCCGCCGGGACACCCACACGCACCGCAGAATGATGAGCAGCAGCACCAGCAGCACCGCGCAGCAGCCGATCATGCCGAACTCCTCCCCGCACACGGCGAAGATGTTGTCGGTGTGCCGGGCGGGCAGGCTGTCCGGCCGAAGAGACTGGGTCTGGCGGCCCTTCAGCCAACCCTGGCCGGTGAGCCTCCCCGAGCCGATGGCCAGCAGAGAGCGGCTTTGCTGCCAGCCCCATTTCAGCGGGGACAGGTCGTGGTCCAGCACCACCCGGAAGCGCATGATGCGGTAGTCGTCCCAGTATTTGGTGCGGGGCAGGATGAAGTTCCACAGGAACACCAGCCCGCCCACCATGGGCGTGCCCACCCCGATGAACCACCACTTGCTCACCCCGGCCACCCAGGCCATGATGATGAAAATGAACAGGTAGACAATGACCATGCCCCAGTCGCTGGACAGCACCGCCAGCGATCCGGCGAACACCCCCGTGAGAACCACATATTTGACCAGGGCGGAGAACCGTCCCAGCCCCCGGGGCCGCTCCTTGTTGATCATCCAGGCCAGCACCACGATAAAGGCCAGCTTGGCGATCTCCCCGGGCTGGAAGCCGGGAAAGTGGGGGATGGGCAGAAACACCCAGCTCTTGTTGCCGGTGCCACTGTCGTAGCCGAAGGGGTAGATGAGGGCGATGACAAACAGCCCCAGCAGCAGGAACACCCACCACCACTTTTCCATCAGGTACTCAATATCAATAAACGTAACCCAGACGTAGGCTACAACGCCCATGCAGATAAACTGGGCCTGCTTCATGGCGTAGCCGTGGAGCTTGGGATCATACTGGGTGGCGCTGTAGATGAGCACCAGCCCCATGAGGCTGGCCAGAATGCACAGCAGCAGCAGGACCACGTCTCCCTTTTTGAAAAATTCCCGCAGTGTGCGCGTCGGCTGCAAGGCGTGCCCCCCCTTCTGGCAAAACCGCAAATTCATATCGCGCCGTTCAGCCTTGTGCTTCCCGCCCCCCGAGAGGGGGGAAAACAGTTGCAAATTAGTATAGCACAATCCTCCGGAATATGCTATACTGTTTCGCAAGAGTTTTTGAAATCTTAACCTTATTATGTTGGGAAGTGTCCGCAGATGGAATTTGTTACCCACAGCCGGGAGGAGACGGAGGCCCTGGGCGGGCGGCTGGCAAGCGCCCTGGCCGGGGGCCGGGTGGTGGCCTTCACCGGGGACCTGGGGGCGGGCAAGACCGCCTTTGTGTCCGGCATGGCCCGCTCACTGGGGGTGGAGGAGCGGGTGACCAGCCCCACCTTCACCATTGTCAACGAGTATGAGGGGGGCCGCCTGCCCCTGTTCCACTTCGATATGTACCGGCTGGGCAGCGCCGACGAGCTGTTCCACATCGGCTGGGAGGACTACCTGGCCCGGGGGGGCGTGTGCGCCGTGGAGTGGAGTGAAAACGTGGCGGAGGCCATCGAGCCGGATGCGGTGCGGGTGTCCATCCGCCGGGGCGCCGGGGACGACGACCGCGTCATCACCATCGAGGGGGTGGAGCTGTGAAAATCATCGCGCTGGAGAGCTCGGCGGTGACGGCCTCCGTGGCCGTCGCCGAGGACGAGACGCTGCTGGCCCAGTCCTTTCAGCACAGCGGCCTGACCCACTCCGCCACCCTGATGCCCATGGCGGCGGACCTGCTGAAAAACGCCGGCCTCACCCTGGGGCAGATGGACGTGGTGGCGGTGGCGGCGGGGCCGGGGTCCTTCACCGGGGTGCGCATCGGGGTGGCCGCCGCCAAGGGGCTGGCCTGGCCGGAGGACAAGCCCTGCGCCCCCTGCTCCACCCTGGAGTCCATAGCCTGGCAGTGCGCCCACATGGGGGGCGAGATCTGCGCCGCCATGGACGCCCGCAGAAACCAGGTGTACTGCGCCCGGTTCCGGGCGGAAAACGGGGAACTGACCCGGCTCACCGGGGACCGGGCCCTGGGCCTGGACCAGCTGGCCGGGGAGGTCCGGGCGTCGGGGAGGCCCCAGATCCTGGTGGGGGACGGTGCCCATCTGGTCCAGCGGGCGCTGGAGGAACAGGGCCTGCCCTGGGTCCTCATGCCGCCCCACCTGCGCTACCAGACCGCATGGGGGGTGGCCCGGTGCGCCCTGCGTATGGCCCGGGCGGGGGAGCTGGTGTCCGCCGCCGCCATGGCCCCCAGCTACCACCGCCTCAGCCAGGCGGAGCGGGAACGGAACGAGCGCCTGGGGGCGGGCGGAGCGTGAAGCCGAACACGTCAAAACAGGAGCGCGGGGAACCCCCCGCGCTCCTGTTTTACGCGATGCCCAGTTCCGCCAGCGCCTCCGCCAGCGCCCGCCACTGCTTCAGCAGCCCGCCGTACCGGGCCAGCCCGCCGTCGGTGATGTGGTAGTATTTCCGGGCGGGGCCGCCGGAGACCTGACCCATATACTGCTCCGAGCAGCCCTCCCGGCACAGCCCCCGGAGGAGGGCGTAGACGGCGCTCTCCTGGGTGCCGGGAAAGGCGTCGTGGAGTCGCCGGAGCAGATCGTAGCCGTACTGGTCCCCCTGAGCCAGCAGGTGGAGCAGGCACAGCTCGATCAGGTCCTTTTTCAGCATAGGGACACCCCCGTGCCGATCAGGCCGAGGACTGTGATCTCAATGCACAGCCGCCAGGTATCGAGGTGCTCTGGGGAGACAGCCATGCTGGTCAACAGGGCCAGCACGGCTAAGGCCAGCATCATGACCGAAAGGCTGAGGAAATACACCGCCCGCCAGCGGCGGTCCCGGACGCGGGCCTTTACCAGCCCTGTCATCCCCACGGCGGCAAGGGGAACCGCGCTCCATTCCAGCAAAAACGAGAGGAGGTTTCCGCCGACGTAAATGTCAGCCAAGGGCCACCAAAACCCATACGGAAGGAGAAAAACCGGGTTTGCCAGCGCGCCGTCAGGGTACAGGGTGATCTGCCAGAAGGTCCACCATATCAACCCCATGACCGCCAGCAGCGCGGCCAGCACAATGAGAATCGAGCGGGGCAGGGGCGCTTTTCCCTCCCCCCGCCGAGGCCGGAACCAAATCAGGGACAGCGCAAGCCCCGTCATCATAAACCAGAGAAACATGGGGACGCCGGGAATGATAAACCCGTCGGGGGAGAACAACGTATACCATACAGGGTAAAGCCCCAAAGGCAGGGGACTGTCCGCCGGGATCAGGATGCACGCCGCCATGACGGCGAACACCGCCAGCCACGCACGGTAGGCTTTTTTCGTGGTGAGGGGGGCGATGACCTCCCGGGGCTTGCCCAGGCCCCGGAGCAGCTCGTCGTCCGCCACGATGTCCCGGTAGTCGGCGATCACGTCCTCCGCCTCCCGGGGCGGGAGCATCCACCGGGCCCAGCCCTCCAGCCGGGTCATGTAATCCTTTTTCATGGACTGTTCTCCTTTCACTGATATACGGTTCGCTACTATATTTTTTACTACTGTTAAAAATATTATAGTTTGAGCAAACGGATTTGTCAAGGGGAAAAAGCATGGGAGGGGTTTTAGCCCCTCCCTCTGCGCTGTTGTCACGCTGCGAAGCGGCCAGGACATTCGGTCGCTTTCACTGCGTCTCAAGCAAGACCCAGCCCCGCTGCGCAGGGCTTTGGCTCTTGCTTTCACTCCGCTCCAAGCTTCCTCACTGTCCGCTTCTCCGCGCTTCTATGCCCCCAGCAGCTTCTCCTTGTTGAATTGCAGGGTGTAGAGCTGGAAGTACCGGCCCTTTTTCGCCAGCAGCTCCTGGTGGGTGCCCTGTTCCACAATCTCCCCGTGGGACAGCACGATGATCCGATCGGCGTGCTGGATGGTGGACAGCCGGTGGGCCACGATGAGCATGGTGCCGATGTTCCTCATTTTCTCCAGGGAGTCCTGGATCAGCAGCTCCGTCTCGGTGTCGATGTTGGCGGTGGCCTCGTCCAGGATCATGACGGCGGGCTTGTGCAGGATGGTGCGCACAAAGCTCAGCAGCTGCCGCTGTCCGGCGGAGAAGTTGGCCCCCCGCTCCCGGACCTCCTCGTCCAGCCCCCAGTCCAGGCGGCCAATGAAGGAGTCGGCGTTGACATACTTGCAGGCCTCCCAGATCTCCTGGTCGGTGAAGCCCTCCTCCCGGAGGACGATGTTGCTGCGGATGGTGCCGGAGAACAGGAACACATCCTGGAGCATCTGGCCGAACCGCCGCCGCAAGGAGGCGATCTTGATGGTGCGGATGTCCCGGCCGTCGATGAGGATCTGCCCCTTCTGAATGTCGTAATTCCGGCAGATGAGGGACAAAATGGTGGTCTTGCCCGACCCGGTGGCCCCCACAAAGGCGGCGGTCTGGCGGGCCTCCACATGGAAGGACACCCCCTTGAGCACCCACTCCCCCGGCTCATAGGCAAACCACACGTCCCGGAACTCGATCTCCCCTTGGATGTGGTCCAGCTCCTCCGCGTCCGGGCCGTCCACCACCTCCGGCTCCAGGTCGAACACGGTGAAAATCTTCTCCGCCGAGGCCAGGGCGGACTGGAGCTGGTTGAACTGCTCCGCCAGGGTCTGGATGGGGTTGAAGAACTTCTCAATGTAGAGGTAAAAGGCCACAAGAGTCTCGCTGGTCACCACCTGGCCCAGGAAGGCCCTGTCCTGGATGTACCCCTTGCCGCCCAGGTACAGCAGGCACAGCACCGAGGAGATGTACAGCATATACACCAGGGGGCGGAAAATGCTGAACACGAAAATCTGGTTCTGCTTGGCCTTTTTGAGGCTTTCGCTCTTGGCGAAAAACTCCTCCCGCTTGCGCTCCTCCTGGTTGAAGATCTGGGTGACCTTGATGCCGGACAGGTTTTCCGACAGGTAGGTGTTGATGTCGGTGGTGCGGTCCTTCACCACCCGGTACACCTTCCGGGTGAACTTGCGGAAGATGACGGTGAACAGCACCAGAAAGGGGGCGAAGCACAAAAACGCCAGGGTGAGGGACAGGTTGAGGACCAGCATGGCCGCCAGCACCCCCGCCACGATGAACACGTTTTTCGCCATGGCCACCAGCACGTTGGTGAACATCTGGGAGATGGCGTTGGTGTCGTTGGCCACCCGGGTGACCAGCTTGCCCACGGGGATTTTGTTCAGCTGGTCGTGGGACAGGCTCTCGATGTGGGTGAACAGGTCCTGCCGCAGGGCGGAGAGGATTTTCTGCCCCGTCTTTTGCAGGATGATGGACTGAACATAGGTGCAGATCAGGGCCACCACCAGGATTCCGGCGTACAGGGCCACCCAGCGCAGCAGCGCGGACGGCTCAAAATGGTCCTTGATGAGCCCCTCCACCCGGCCCACGATGAGCGGGGCGGCCAGGTCGTAGGTGATGGACAGCAGCATGACGGCCAGCACCAGCAGGAACTGCTTTTGATAGGGCGCGGCGTATTTGGCCAGCCGCCGGAAGATCTCCCGGTCCGGGATATGGCGGTCAAAGTCGGGGGCGGAGTTGTCCCGGCGCTCCCGCCGCCAGGCCAGCAGAAAAATCAGGGAAAACACCCCGATGACCGCCCCCACAAACAGGATGGGCAGATATTCACGCATTAGGTTACCCATTGTGCCTGGCCCCCTCCTCCTCCAGTTTTTGCAGCTCCACCATGCGGCGGTAGGCGGGGCAGCCCTCGTACAGCTCCTGATGGGTCCCCTCGGCGGTGACCGCCCCGTCCTCCAGGAAGATGATCCGGTCCATCCGCTCCACCGTGGAGATGCGGTGGGCGATAAGGATGGTGGTGCGGCCCCGGCGGGTCTCCCGCAGGTTGTCCAGAATGGCCCGCTCGGTCTGGGTGTCCACGGCGGACACCGAGTCGTCCAGAATCAGGATGGGGGCGTCCTTCACCAGGGCCCGGGCGATGGAGATGCGCTGCTTCTGCCCGCCGGACACGGTGACCCCCCGCTCTCCCAGCACGGTGTCATAGCCCAGGGGGAAGTCCCGCACGTCGGCGTCCACGTCGGCCAGCAGGGCGGCGGCGGACACCCGCTGCCGGTCGGGGACCGCCTCGGTGAAGTCCACGTTCCGGGCGATGGTGTCGCTGAACAGGAAGTTGTCCTGGGGCACATAGGCCGCCGCCTGCCGCACGTCCCGGATGGGGACGGTGTTCACGTCCCGGCCGTCCACAAACACCGTGCCGTCGGGGACGTTGCAGGTGCGCAGGATCAGGTCCACCACCGTGGTCTTGCCCGACCCGGTGCGGCCCACAATGCCCACGCTCTCCCCGGCCCGGATGGTGAAGGACACGTCCCGCAGGGCGTCGAACTCCCCGTCGGGGTAGCGGAAGGTGAGGCGCCGGAACTCCACGTCCCCCTTCACCGGGCCCAGGGGGGTGACGCCCGGGCGGTCGGCCACGTTCACCGGCGCGTCCAGCAGCGCCCCGATCCGGTTGAGGGACGCCTTGCCCCGGCTGGTCATGTCGATGAGCTCGGACACCGCCATGATGGGCCACACCACCGCTTCAAAATAGCCGATGAACTCCATCAGCTCCCCGGCGTTGAAGTCCCCCCGCCACACCAGATAGCCGCCGTAGCCCAGAATGATGCACACCACCGACTCCACAAACAGGGTCACCAGAATGCGCAGCAGCACGGCGCTGCGGGTAAAGTCCACATTGGCCCGCTCGTTCTCCTGGTTGAGCTCCCGGAAGGCCATCAGCTCCTTGGCCTCCTTGACGAAGGCCTTGATGACGGCGATGCCGGAAAAGCTCTCCTGGGCGAAGTCGGACAGCCTGGAGAACGCCGCCTGCCGGATATCCCACTTCTTCATCATGTACCGGCCCACCACCGCGCTGGACGCCAGCAGCAGCGCCATGGGGATCATGGCCAGGCCGGTCATCAGCGGGTCCATCCGCCACATGTGGTGGACGGACAGCCCCCCCAGCAGCAGCGCGTCGAAGAACATGAGGAAGCCGGAGCCGTAGCAGTCCTGCACCGTCTCCAGGTCGTTGGTGAACAGGCTCATGAGCCCGCCCACCTTGTTCTCCTGGTAGAACTGCCGGTCCAGGTCCTTGGCGTGGTCGAACATCTCGTTGCGCAGGCCGGTCTCCACCTTGATGGCCGCGCCGAAAATGCACACCCGCCACAAAAACCGTCCGAACACCATGGCCACCACGATGCCCACCATGGGCAGGCAGATCCGGTCCAGCAGGAAGTCCATGTCGAAGGGGAGGACCGCCCCGTCCACCGCCACATAGCCCATGTTCATACCGTTGATGACCTGCTGGTACAGGTTGGGGACGATCAGCTGGATGTAGTCCACCAGCACCAGCGCCGCCAGCCCCAGCAGCAGCCAGCCCGCGTATTTGACGTAGTATTTGTTGATATGCTTCCCGAAGATCACGCCGCTACCCCTCTCTCCCCCGCCGAACCTGCCGGAGGGGCGGAACTATATCCGCCGGTTTCAAGTCTATCGACTATATCACATTTCCCGCCGTCCGTCCAGAGGCAAACGGAAACAAACGAGGGCCATTGACAGGGGCGGGCGGCGGCTCTATAATCGACCACGGGAGAGGCCGTCCCCCAGAGGTGCGCCGCCCCCCAATCTTCACCCCGTCAGGAGGACACTGCCATGAGCCGTATTTTCACCTGCGCCGACCAGCTGATCGGCCACACCCCCCTGCTGGAGCTCGCCCGCATCCAGCGGGCTCAGGGCCTCCAGGCCCGCGTCCTGGCAAAGCTGGAATCCTTCAACCCCGCGGGCAGCGCGAAGGACCGCGTCGCCAAGGCCATGATCGACGACGCCGAGGCCAGGGGCCTGCTGAAGCCCGGCTCCGTCATCATCGAGCCCACCTCCGGCAACACCGGCATCGGTCTGGCCAGCGTGGCCGCCGTCCGGGGCTACCGGGTCATCATCGTCATGCCCGACTCCATGAGCGTGGAGCGCCGCCAGCTGATGAAAGCTTACGGCGCGGAGCTGGTGCTCACCGAGGGGGCCAAGGGCATGGCGGGGGCCATCGCCCGGGCCGAGGAGCTGGCCGGGGAGATCCCCAACAGCTTCATCCCCGGCCAGTTTGTCAACCCCGCCAACCCCGCCGCCCACCGGGCCTCCACCGGCCCGGAGATCTGGGAGGACACCGGCGGGCAGGTGGATATCTTCGTGGCCGGGGTGGGCACCGGCGGCACCATCACCGGCGTGGGGGAGTACCTCAAAAGCCGGAACCCCGCGGTGAAGGTGGCGGCGGTGGAGCCCGCCTCCTCCCCGGTGCTCAGCGGCGGGGCCGCCGGCCCCCACGCCATCCAGGGCATCGGCGCGGGCTTTGTCCCGGAAGTGCTGAACACCGCCGTCTGCGACGAGGTCATCCCGGTGAAGAACGAGGACGCCTTTGCCGCCGGCCGTCTGCTGGGCCGCACCGAGGGCGTGCTGGCGGGGATCTCCTCCGGGGCGGCGCTGTGGGCCGCCATGGAGCTGGCCAGGCGGCCGGAGAACCGGGGCAAAACCATTGTGGTCCTGCTGCCCGACACCGGGGACCGCTACCTGTCCACCCCCATGTTCCAGGACTGAGCTCATAAAAACGGCGGGGAGGCGGCCAAAGGGCCGCCTCCCCGCCGTTTATTGTTTTCGCACTCGCATTCAGTCCCCGCGTTCCACGGCCTCGGTCCGCCAGAGGAACTTCACCTGGCCGTCCATGTCCGGGCTGACGCCGGAGAAGGTATTGTACCGCCCGGACACGGCCTTCACCGCGTCCACCCGGTCCATGAGCTCTCCCACGCCGCCGTCGAAGGCGTCCACCAGCTTTTGCACGCCCCGCTCGTCGAACTCCTTGAGGCCGTCGGTCAGCTCCATGGCCCCGTCCCGCAGCCGGGTCACGCCGTCCAGGAGGGCGGGCGCGCCGTTTTGCATGGTGAGGATGCCGTCACAGAGCTGGCCCGCCCCGGCGGACAGGCTGTCCGCGCCGGTTTTCACCGAGCCGATGCCGGTGTTCAGCTCCCCGGCCCCGGCCTGGGCCTGGGCCACCCCGGCGGTGTACTGCCGGAGCCCCTGGTAAAAGCCGTTGTAGCTGTCCAGGGAGCCCTTCAGCGCGGCCACCTGCTGTCCGGCGGGGGACTCCCCTGCGGCGGCGATGACGCCCTCCAGCACCTGGGCGTAGTTCTCCGCCGTCAGCTCCGGGGCCTCCACCCCGGCAGCCTTCAGCTGGGCGCCGGCGGAGGCCAGCAGGCTGTCGAACACCTGGGCCGCGCCGCCGTTGAGCGTGTCGCTCTGTCCGGCCAGCTGGTCAAGTCCCTGGCTCAGGGAGGCGGCCCCGGCCTGGAGTTGGGAAACCCCCGCACTCAGATCGTCCGCCCCCCGCTTGAGCTGAGCGGCCCCCGCCGCCAGCTGGTCGATGCCGGATACCAGCTCCCTGGAGCTGTCCAGCAATGTGCACAGGCCGTCATACAGCCGGGAGGAGCCGTCGATGAGCCGGGCCATGGCGCCGGTGAGCTCCTCCAGTTTGCCGTCCAGATCATCCAGACCGTCCAGCGCGTCACGGCCCTCCGCCTCGCTGGCCGCGTCGTTGAACAGCCCGTTGGCGGCCAGGGTGACGGTGGTCTCCAGGGCGAAGCCCTCCACATCGGCGGTGATCTCCACGTACTCGGGCAGATCCAGGCCGTCCCGGTCCAGGCCCAGGCTGTCCCGCAGGCCGGGGAGGGCCAGCCCCGCCACAATGGTGCGGTCGCCGTCGTTCATGATCTTGCCGTTGGACACGGACACGTTGGAGAACACCTCGTTGTCCAGCACCACCCCGGTGAGCATGGCGAAGGGGACGTAGATTTTCTCCTGCCTGCCGCCAATGTCCACCATTTCGTACTGCCTGTTGGCGTAGTCGAAGCGGATGGTGACTCTGCCGCTCCTGCCCGCCAGCTCCTCCGGGGAGATGGGCGTACCGTCCAGGGTGCAGGACACCGACACCGATACGGGCAGCTCCTTGTCAATTCCTCCCTGGTAGTAGATGTCGTTTCCCCGGGCGTCCCACACGCAGGAATTGTCCCCGCCCAGGGTGTAGGTCTCGTCCCCCTTGACGTTCTCCAGATCAGACAGCCCGGTCACGTCGTCGATGAGGGCGTCGCCCCGGGCGTTTTGCACCCAGTCGCTGACGATAATCCTGTCCACCGAGCCGTCGGCCCGGGCCAGGACGTACACCGTCTCGTCCTTCGTGTTCCGCTCCCCGCCGGAGGGGGCGGTTTTCGCTTCGGTCCCCGCCGGGGCCGGGTCCGCGGGGGCGGAGTCCCCCGCGGCGTTCACGGCGTACACCGTGCCGCCCAGCCCCCCCAGGGCCAGCAGGGCGCACAGGGTGAGAGACAGAACCTTTACAACAGGCTTTTTCATTTTACATAGACCTCCACGTTTGAAATTTCAGAATGCTTGGACTGTCTCATGCCCGCGGTGGTGGCGCAGATGAGCTTGTCGCACAGCAGCAGCAGGGCGGGCAGGGCAAAGGTGACGGACAGCACGCTCACCAGGGCCCCACGGGCCATGAGCATGCACATGGAGCTGATGATGTCGATCTCGGAGTAGAGGGCCACGCCGAAGGTGGCGGCGAACAGCCCCATACCGGACACCAGGATGGACGGGATGGAGGCGGTGAGGGCGGTGTGGACGGCGGTTTTCTTGTCCGCGCCGCCCATGCGCTCCGCCTTGTAGCGGTTGGTGAGGAGGATGGCGTAGTCCACCGTGGCGCCCAGCTGGATGGTGCTGATGCAGATGGGGGCGATGAAGGGCAGGCTCTGGCCCAGGTAGTGGGGCAGGCCCAGGTTGACGAAGATGGCCGCCTCGATCACCGCGATGAGGATGAAGGGCAGAGTGAAGCTCTTTTCCACCAGAGCGATGATAAGGAAGATGGCGAGGATGGACACAGCGTTCACCATTTTGAAGTCGTGGTCGGTGGTCTGGATCATGTCCCGCATACAGGGGGCCTCACCGATGAGCATACCCTTCTGATCATAGCGCTTCAAAATGTCGTTGAGCTGGCCGATCTGGGCGTTCACCGCGTCGCTGGCCACTTTGTACTCGGAGTTGATGAGCAGCAGCCGCCAGTTGCCGCTCTTCAGCTTTTCCGTGACGGACTGGGGCAGGAACTCCTCCGGCACCCGGGAGCCCACCACCGACTCCATGCCCAGCACGTACTTCACGCCGTCCACGGCCTCCATCTCGTCCGCCATGGCCCGCACGTCCTTGGCGGGCAGGTCCGCGTCCACCAGCAGCATATGGGTGGAGGCGATATTGAACTCGTCGCGGAGCTTGCCCTCGGCGATGACGTACTCCATATTCTCGGGCAGGCACTGGCCCATGTCATAGTACACCTCGCCGTTGGCCTTGTTATAGCCGTACAGGGCAGGGGGTACGATGAGGGCAAAGATGACCAGAAACACGGGGAAGGCCTTCACCACGCCCCCCGCCAGCCTGCCCGCGTTGGGGATCAGGGAGCGGTGGCGGGTCCTTTGCAGGGGCTTGTCGAACACCAGGATCAGGGCGGGCAGCACGGTGACGCAGCCGGCGACCCCCAGCAGCACGCCCTTGGCCATGACGATGCCCAGGTCCCGGCCCAGGGTAAAGGACATGAAGCACAGGGCGATAAAGCCCGCCACCGTGGTGATGGACGACCCCACCACCGAGGTCAGGGTGGCATGGATGGCCCGCGCCATGGCCTCCCGGTTGTCGCCGCACAGCCGCCGCTGCTCGTTGTAGCTGTTCCACAGGAAGATGGAGTAGTCCATGGTCACCGCCAGCTGGAGCACCGCCGACAGGGCCTTGGTGATATAGGAGATCTCGCCCAGGAAGTAGTTGGAGCCCAGGTTCATCAGGATCATCATGCCGATGCTGGCCAGGAACACGAAGGGGGCCAGCCAGCTGTCCAGCAGGAGCAGCATGGCCCCGCAGGCCAGAGCCACGGCGATGCCCACATAGATGGGCTCCTCCACCTCGCACAGGTCCTTCAGGTCGGTGACCAGGGCGGACATGCCGGACACAAAGCACCTCTCTCCCGCCAGGGCCCGGATCTCCCGGATGGCGTCCATGGTCAGGTGGTCGGAGGTGGAGGTGTCGAAGAACACCGCCATCATGGTGGCGTTTTCGGTGTTGAAGGCGTCGTAGAGCTTGCCGGGCAGCAGCTCCATGGGCACGGAGATGTCCATCAGACTGTCGTACCACAGCACCGTGTCCACATGGTCCACCCGCTCCACCTGTTTTTTCAGGGCGGCAGCGTCCTTGGCGGGCATATCCTCCAGGATGAGGAAGGAAAAGGCCCCCTTATGGAAGTCCTCCAGCAGCTCGTTCTGGCCGATGACGGTGTCCATGTCCCCGGGCAGGTAGTTGAGCATATCATAGTTCACCCGAGTGCCCGCCATGCCCAGCACCGAGGGGATCATGAGCAGCAGGGCGCAGATCAGAATGGGTACGCGGCATTTGACCACCGCTTTGGAAAATTTCATACAGCATACATCCTTTCACCGATCACAATGTTTCATCTTCCACCTCGTAGGAGGTGACCTCGATTACGTCGGGCCGCTGGTGGTTCACAATCTTCACCGTGCTCACCGCCACGCAGAAGTTCAAAATCCCCTCCGCCAGCAGGGCGGCCCCCAGCAGAATGGTGAGCAGCCGGGCGCTGTCCCAGGGCCGGAACACCAGGGCCAGCCCCACCGCCACCGTGGCGGCGGCCAGCACCAGAGTCAGCCACCAGGCGGATATGCCGAAGCGTCTGGCGTCCAGGGCGATCTGCACCTTGTAGAGCCCGTCGGTGAGCACCGCCACGCCCAGGGCGGCGAAGAGGAAGTCCAGCACTCCGGCGGGCCGGATCAGCACCAGCGCCCCCAGGGCGATGAGCAGCAGCCCGAAGCCCAGGTCGTACTGAAAGGCCAGCCGGTACAGGTCCCGGGAGCAGTAGCCCACCAGCTTGACGGCGCCAAAGAGCATCATGGCCGCGCCCAGCGCCCTGCCGATGAGGCCGGCGGACAGGCCGGGCCGGACGATAAACAGCACCCCCACGGCGCAGAACGCCAGAGACATGACGATATAGCCGGTCTTGGCCACCCGCATGGGGATGGTACAGCGGGTTTTCATGGTTTACACCTCCTGTCGGTTTCGCGTTTCCCTTGTGTGATGGTAAGTATAGCAGGGGGACGGATCTCTGACCATGGGCAGAAAAAGGCCCCGTGCCCAAAAACAGGGCACGGGGCGGCCTCTGTCTGAAATTCAGACACGGGACGGGCCCATGCCTGAAAATCAGGCACAGACCCGTCCCGTGTTGGAATGCTGTGAAATTCAGCGGGCCAGCTGCTCCAGTCCGCTCTTCTGCAGGGCGCACACCCGGCGGAAATAGCCGGCGATGTCGTCCTTCATGCCGCCGTTGAGCCAGTCGATCACCGATCCGAAGCAGGCGCACTTGTGGAGTCGGACAAGGGCCTCCAGATCCGCGGGGTCCATGGCCTTCCCGGCAAACTCCGCGTTCAGATAGGTGGACACGATGTACTGGCAGGCGTCCATGAGGTGCCGCTCGAACACGTCCCGGCTCAGGGAGTTGTAGATGTGGTAAACCGCCCGGCGGTTCTCCATCACCAGCTCGATCACCGCGTCGGCGCACTCCTCCACCGACGAGATGGTGGGGTGCTTCTGAATCAGATTCTGCACCTGCTCCCCCACCATCTCCTCCAGCAGGGCGGGCAGGTCCTCAAAGTGGTAATAGAAGGAGTTGCGGTTGATGCCGCAGTCCTCCACGATGTCCTTTACCGTAATCTGGCTGAGGGGCCGCTGGTTGAGCAGCTTCCAGAACGTCTCCTTGATTGCCCTCCGGGTAAAGCTGGCCATGGCCGCGCCTCCATTTGCGTTGATGCTCCGCTCACTCCGCCCGCGCCAGATGCTCCTCCGACACGGCGTTCAGTTCGTCCCAGTGGACCTCCATGTCCGCCACCAGCTTGCACTGGGTGCGGGCCCGGTCCAGGTTCTGGCCGGGGCGGTCGATGTGGAAATAAGTATCCCCCTCCAGGTGGTCGGTGAGGAACCGGATGCCGCACTCCAGCGTCATCAGCTTGGCCCCCCAGGGCAGATAGCGGATCTCCGCCCCGGTGAGGGCGCCCCCCGCCTCCTCCAGGAAGGCGGCGGCGTACACCCGGTACAGGTCCACGTCCAGGTTGACCTTGGACAGATCCCGCTCGTCCTCGGCGCTATGATTGGCGCCGAAGCGGATGGAGTCGCCGAAGTCGTTGATGGACAGGCCGGGCATCACGGTGTCCAGGTCGATGACGCACAGGGCCTCCCCGGTCGCCTTGTCCACGAGGACGTTGTTCAGCTTGGTGTCGTTGTGGGTCACCCGTAGGGGCAGCGCCCCCTCCCGCAGGGCGCTGAGCGCCATGGAGCAGTCCACCTCCCGGGCCAGCATGAAGTCGATCTCCGCCCGGCAGTCCTTGGCCCTACCCAGGGGGTCGGCGGCGATGGCCGCCTTCAGCTTGCGCAGGCGGTCCTCCGTGTCGTGGAAGCGGGGAATGGTCTCGTGGAGCGTGGCGGCGGGGTAATCCCGCAGCAGCCGCTGGAACCGGCCGAAGGCCCGGCCGGAGGCGGCGAACAGCTCCGGCGTCTCCGCCGCCTGGTAGCACTCGGTGCCCTCCACGAAGTAGAACGCCCGCCAAACGCCGCCGGCGCTGTCGGTGAAGCTGTGCCCGCCATCCCGGGGGCGGACCACCGTCAGCGTCTCCCGGTCGGGGTCGCCTCCCCGGCGGGCAATCTCCCGGCCCAGATACTCGGTGACATTCACGATGTTCTCCATCAGCTTGTCCGGCTCCTTGAAGGCGGCGGAGCTCACCCGCTGGAGAATGAAGCGGCGCCCCTCCCCCTCCACCAAGAAGGTGTCGTTGATGTGTCCCGCCCCGTAGCGGACGGCCTCCGCCACGTTTTTCCCGAACGCAAAGGCCGCCAGGGCCTCCCGCAGGGTCTGCTCTGCCTGTGCCATATGCTTCTCCCTCCCGCCGGACGCACCCGGCCCTGTCTATTTTCAGCCCTTGTAGCCGTTGGGGTTCATGGACTGCCACTTGTAGGACGACGCGCACATCTCCTCAATGCCCAGCTCCGCCGTCCAGCCCAGCTCCTCCCGGGCCTTGGCGGGGTCGGCGTAGCACACGGCGATGTCGCCGGGGCGGCGGGCCTCAATGACATAGGGCAGTTTTTTGCCGCAGGCCTTCTCATAGGCGTGGAGCACCTCCAGCACGCTGTAGCCCTTGCCGGTGCCCAGGTTGCACACAAACAGGCCGCACTTGGCGTCCAGCTTCTTCAGCGCCGCCACGTGGCCCCGGGCCAGGTCCACCACGTGGATATAGTCCCGCACGCCGGTGCCGTCGGGGGTGGGGTAGTCGTCCCCGTAGACGTGGAGCTTCTCCAGCTGGCCCACGGACACCTTGGCGATATAGGGCACCAGGTTGTTGGGGATGCCGTTGGGGTCCTCCCCCATGAGGCCGCTCTCGTGGGCGCCGATGGGGTTGAAGTAGCGCAGCAGGGCCACGTTCAGCTCGGGGTCGGCGGCGCAGATGTCGGACAGGATGCGCTCCTGGAACAGCTTGGAGGTGCCGTAGGGGTTGGTGGTGCCGCCGGTGGGGAAGTCCTCCCGGATGGGGACGGTGGCCGGGTCGCCGTACACCGTGGCGGAGGAGGAGAACACGAAGTTCTTCACCCCATGGCGGCGCATGGCCTGGAGGAGGTACAGGGTGCTGATCAGGTTGTTGGAGTAGTACTCCAGGGGCTTGGCCACGCTCTCCCCCACCGCCTTCAGCCCGGCAAAGTGAATGACCGCGTCGATGTCCGGGTGCTGGGCGAACAGGGTCTCCACCTCGTTCTCATGGCACAGCTCCGCCTCCACAAAGGGGACGGGCTTTCCTGTGATCTTCTCCACGCGGCGCAGGGCCTCCCGGCTGGAATTGACCAGGTTGTCCGCCACCACGATCTCATAGCCCGCGTTGAGAAGCTCCACGCAGGTGTGGCTGCCGATATAGCCGGCGCCGCCGCAGACCAGAATAGACATACAGACACGCTCCTTTTTATTATTGAACTGCTGAGGCGGCAGGCGGACCCCACCGTCTCATCCGTATTATAACCGGGCCCGGGACAAATGGGAATAGAGATATTGCCGATTTTTTATATAATATTTACACCTTTTTCCGCCCGGCGCTGCCGCCGGTACTCCATAGGGCTCATGCCCATCGTCCGCCGGAAGCTCTGGGAGAAGTAGCTCAGGGAAGAAAAGCCCAGAATCTGGGCGATCTGGGACAGGGAGTGGTCCGTCTCCCCCAGCAGGAAGCGGCTCTCCTGGATGCGCCGGGAGATCAGGTAGCTGATGGGGGAGGTGTTGAACTCCCGCCGGAAGGTGTGGGACAGATAGTATTTGTTGATGTGGGCCAGGCCGGCCAGCTGGTCCAGGGTGAGGTTCTCCTTGAAGTGGCCGTCGATATACTGCCGGACCAGATTGCACTCCCGGCTGGCCCCCGCGGCGGCCGGCGGCGCGTCGGACAGGGTGAAGTCCTCCCGGCGGCGCAGGCGCAGCAGGATGACCTCCAGCAGGTTCTGGCAGATCTGGTCGCACCCGGCCCTGGGCTCCCGGCTCTCCTGAATCAGGATGCGCAGGCAGCCGGCGATGGCGTCCTCCGCCGTCAGATCCAGCAGGGCGTAGCCCCCGGCGTCGCCCACCGTCTCCAGCCCCTCCACCCCCAGCACCACGTACTCCATGGGGCTGCCGTTCTGGCTGGTCTCGGTGTGGGGCACCCCGGCGTTTACCACCATCATGTCGCTGATCCCCACGGGGAACCGGTCCTGCCGGATGAGGAAGTCCCCCCGCCCTCCGGTGATAAAAAACATCTCCGCGCAGGTGTGGGAGTGGAGCTGAGAGGTCCACTCCTGGCTGTAATGGGTATAGGTCACATAGCGCAGCCGGATCCGGCTGCGCCCCGCGGCCCCGCCGGGGCCGCGGGCTTCCTCCGCTAAAATGTATTGATGGGTGCTCACGGCTCTCCCGGCCTCCTCCGCAATATCGCGAAAAATGGGGTGCTGGGTCGCTTTTTTTAATTATAACGTTTTTCCCTCTCTTGTGCAACTGCTCTAAAAACTTTTTATATCCCCCCTCCTCTCCCTCCACATTTGTGTCTTTTGCCAAAACAAACCGGGAAAAATCATCTATTATGACCAAAAGATTCCGCGCCCTTCCGCCATTTTTCTGTCAAACTGCAAAACAGAGCAATATTTATAAAAACAGAAGCAACAATCGAATTGTCAAGCCAGATGGAAACCTTTACCCTAAGCTTGTCAGGCGGACAGAATCCGCCGCAATCGTGCCACTACATATTTTGAAATGGAGGAACTGAAATGAAAAAGATCCTGAGCGCGCTCCTGGCCTCCGTCATGGTTCTGGCCATGCTGGCCGGCTGCAGCAACCAGTCCGGCGCATCCAGCAATCCCCCGGCGGAGAGCAATCCCCCCGCCGCCTCCCAGCCCGCGGAGAACAACAACAACCAGTCCACCGGCGGCAAGACCATCACCATGTGGTCCATGTGGTCCTCCGGCGAGCCCCAGGCCAACGTCATCTCCGCCGCCGCCGCCGCGTTTGAGGAGCAGACCGGCGTCAAGGTCAACATCGAGTTCAAGGGCCGCGACGTGAACAAGGTGCTGGCCGCCTCTCTGGAGGCCAATGAGAACATCGACATCATCGAGGACGACTACAAGCGCATCGGCACCGTCTACAACAAGTTCACCTATGACCTGACCGACATGGCCAAGGCCGCCAACTACGACAGCTTCAGCTACGCCTGCCTGAACAACCAGTCCATCAAGTGGGCCGGCTACCTGAACGCCATCGCCGAGCAGCCCCAGATCGGCGGCATCTTCTACGACAAGGACGCCTTTGCCAAGGCCGAAATCACCGCCGAGCCCAAGACCTGGTCCGAGTTCCTGGACGTGTGCCAGAAGCTGAAGGACGCGGGCGTCGCCCCCCTGGCTCAGGACAGCGCTTACTGCGACTTCGCCTTCTATCACACCCTGGTCCGCTACCTGGGCGAGGAGAAGATTGAGGAACTGGATCTGAACGGCGGCTGGTCCGGCACCGCCGCCGAGCAGGCCGCCCAGGACATCATCGACATGGTGAACGCCGGTTACTTTGTGGACGGCGCCCCCGATGAGTTCCCCTCCAGCGAGAACAAGATCGGCTTCGGCCTGGCCGCCATGGTAATCTGCGCCGACTATGTCACCGCCGAGGTGAACAACAACACCAGCACCCAGGTGAACTGGGGCCTGTTCAACTACCCCGCCGTGGACGGCGGCGCGGACAACGGCGCGGCCTACATGGGCGCCAACTCCCTGGCCATCACCAGCTACAGCCAGAACCCCCAGGAGGCCTTTGACTTCATCATGTTCCTGACCACCGGCGAGTGGGGCCAGAAGCTGGCCGACGAGGCCCATCAGATCCCCGCCGACAGCCGCAACACCGCCCCCGCCGACCTGACCGGCACCATCGAGGCCCTCCAGGCCGCCGAGTCCCCCATGACCTGGTGCGCGGGCCTGTCCGCCAACGCCGACCTGAAGGACACCATCAAGTCCCTGTGCGTGGAGCTGTTCGAGGGCAAGTACGCCACCGGCGCCGACTTCTGCGCCGCCCTGGACGCCCTGTATTGATCCCAATATAACCCCGTCGCGCTGGCAGGCGGCGCCCCCACGGCGCCGCCTGCCTTTTATACCCGGACCAGAAAGGAGAGAGTAACGTATGCGGAAAAACAAGGCAATGATCTTTTGGTTCTGCCTGCCGGCCCTGCTGTCCCTGGTCATCATGTTCGTCTACCCGGTGTGCCGCACGGTGATCATGAGCTTTTTCCAGGTGGAGAGCGTCACCGCCACCACGGCGGACTGGAGCTTCTACGGGCTGGGCAACTACTTCAAGATCTTCGGCAGCGCCAGCTTCATGACCTCCATGCGCAATATGCTGCTGATCTGGCTGGTGGGCGGCATCTTCACCCTGGCCATCGCCATGCTGATGGCGGTGGTGGTGACCAGCGGCATCCGGGGCAAGAAGTTCTTCCGGGCCGCCATCTATATGCCCAACATCATCAGCGCCGTGGCCCTGGCCACCATGTGGATCCAGTACATCTTCCAGTATGACTACGGACTGCTCAACCAGATCGTCCAGCTGTTCGGCGGCGACAAGGTGAAGTGGCTGGGCACCGATCTGAAGTTCTGGGCCATGACCGGCTCCTTCATTTTCGGCAGCGTGGGCTACTATATGCTCATCTATATCAGCGGCATCGAGGGCATCCCCCAGGATTTGTACGAGGCCGCCACCATCGACGGCGCGGGCAAGGGCCGCCAGTTCTTCGACATCACCCTGCCCCTGCTCAAGGGGGTCATCAAGACCTCCATCACCTTCTGGAGCATCAACGCCACCACCTTCTTCCTGTGGTCCAAGATGTTCTCCCCCATCGACACCGAGTCGTCCACCATTGTGCCGGTGATCTACCTGTACGACATGGTGTTCGGCGGAAAGGGCATCACCCAGCGGGACGCCGGAGCCGGCGCCGCGGTGGGCGTGGTGCTGACGCTGATCATCATCGCGGTGTACCTGATCACGGAGCGGCTCTTCAAGGGCAGCGACCTGGAATACTGAGGGAGGGGGAAGCGGCATGAAAAAAATCAACTGGAAAAAAGAAGCGCGGCTTTTGCCCGGCTACCTCATCGTGGGGGTCTGGGTAGTATTCACCGCGGTGATGCTGTTCTGGATTTTGGGGGCCAGCCTGTCCACCTCCCGCGAAATATACCAGGGCGAGATTTTCAAGTTTGCCAGCGGCTTCCACTGGTCCAACTACGCCGACGCCTGGAACGCCCAGAACGTGTCCGTGTTCTTCGGCAACTCCCTGCTCTACTCCGTCATCTCCTGCGTGGGGGTGCTGGCCATCGCCGCCCCCGCCGCCTACGTCCTCTCCCGCTGGGAGTTCACCGGCGGCAAGGCCCTGCGCATCGGCCTGGTCGTCGCCATGAGCGTGCCCGTCATCATGGTCATCATGCCCATCTACTCCCTGTCCGTCCAGTGGGGCATCAAGGGCCGGGTGCTGCTGGTGGTCCTTTACATTATGCTCCGGGTGCCGTATACTACTATTTACCTGCTGGACTTCTTCTCCACCCTGTCCCGCACCTATGAGGAGGCCGCCTATCTGGACGGATGCAGCGGCCCCAACACCTTCTTGAAGATCATGCTGCCCCTGGTGCAGCCCGCCATCATCACGGTGACGATTTTCAACTTCATGTCCGTGTGGAACGAGTTCTTCATGGCGTTGATCTTCACCTCCAGCGAGTCCATGGCCCCCGTGGGCGTGGGACTGCTGAACATCATCAACTCCATGAAGTACACCGGTAACGTGGGCGGCATGTTCGCGGCGGTTATCATCGTGTTCCTGCCCACCTTCCTGCTGTACATCTTCATGTCCGAAAAGATCATCGCCGGCGTCACCGGCGGCGGCGTCAAAGGTTAAACGCCGCCAGCGCGGCATTATCCTGCAAGCCTCCGCCCGGCGACGGGCAGAGGCGCTATGAGAGGGGACCTCTTTACGATTATGGCAAACACGACAAACACTGGCCGCGTCACCATCCCCACCGACGTGGACGTGGTGCCCGAGACTCTGGAGCTTCTAAAGCGCTGGGGGGCGGACGCCATCCGGGACTGCGACGGCACCGGCTTCCCCGCGGCGCTGAAGGAGGTGGACGCCAAGGTCTACTCCACCTATTACACCACCCGAAAGGACAACGCCTGGGCCAAGGCCAATCCCGACGAGGTACAGCAGTGCTACATCATGACCGGCTTCCATACCGCCGGCGGCGGGCCGCTGTCCATCCCCCTGATGCGGGGGGTCAGCGATGAGCTGCTCCAGGTGAACACCCGGGACGACATCAAGCGCTGGTGGGAGGTCATGGACCGCTCCGCCGGCCGGCCCCTCCCGCCGGAGGCCTGGCGGTACGACGGGGAGAGCGGCTGCGTGGTCATCGACGCCCCCCAGGCGTTCCACGACTACACCGTCAGCTTCCTGGCCTACCTCATCTGGGACCCGGTGCATATGTACAACGCCGTCACCAACAGCTGGACCAACTTCGAGCACCAGATCACCTTCGACGTGCGCCAGCCCAAAACCCGGGCCTACACCATGGAGCGGCTGCGGAAATTCATCGCGGACCACCCCTATGTGGACGTGATCCGGTACACCACCTTTTTCCACCAGTTCACCCTGATCTTCGACGAGCTGAAGCGGGAAAAATATGTGGACTGGTACGGCTATTCCGCCTCCGTCTCCCCCTATATCCTGGAGCGGTTTGAACAAGAGGCGGGCTATCCCTTCCGCCCCGAGTACATCATCGACCAGGGCTATTACAACAACCAGTACCGCGTCCCCTCCAACGAGTTCAAGGACTTCATGGCCTTCCAGCGCCGGGAGGTGGCCGCCCTGGCCCGCGAGATGGTGGACATCACCCACGAGCTGGGCAAGGAGGCTATGATGTTCCTGGGGGACCACTGGATCGGCACCGAGCCCTACATGGACGAGTTCAAAACCATCGGGCTGGACGCGGTGGTAGGCTCTGTGGGCAACGGCTCCACCCTGCGGCTTCTCTCCGACATCCAGGGCGTCAAATACACCGAGGGCCGTTTCCTGCCCTACTTCTTCCCGGACACCTTCCACGAGGGAGGCGACCCGGTGGGGGAGGCCAGGGAGAACTGGGTCACCGCCCGGCGGGCCATCCTCCGTAAGCCCATCGACCGCATCGGCTATGGCGGCTACCTCAAGCTGGCCTGCCAGTTCCCGGCGTTTCTGGACTACGTGGAGTCCGTGTGCCGTGAGTTCCGGGAGCTGTACGCCAACATCAAGGGGACCACGCCCTACTGCGTCAAGACCGTGGCCGTGCTCAATGCCTGGGGCCGGGCCCGGTCCTGGGGATGCCATATGGTGCACCACGCCCTGTACCAGAAGCAGAACACCGCCTACGCCGGGGTGATCGAGGCCCTGTCCGGCGCCCCCTTCGACGTGCGGTTCCTCAGCTTTGACGATCTGAAGAACGACCCCCATATTCTGGACGGGGTGGACGTGCTGATCAACGTGGGCGGCGGCGACACCGCCCACACCGGCGGCGCGGTCTGGGAGGACCCGGACATCTCCGCCGCGGTAAAGCGCTTCGTCCACCAGGGCGGCGGCCTCATCGGCGTGGGCGAGCCCGCCGGCCACCAGTACCAGGGCCAATACCTCCAGCTGTCCCGGGTGCTGGGGGTGGAGCGGGAGACCGGCCTCACCCTGGGCTACGACAAGTACAACTGGGACGAGCACCCGGACCACTTCATCCTGGCGGACTGCCACGGCGAGATCGACTTCGGCCACGGCGCCCGGGACGTGTACGCCCTGGAGGGCGCCCAGGTCCTAGTCCAGCGGGACCGGGAGGTCCGGCTAGCGGTCAACCAGTTCGGCCGGGGCCGGACGGTGTACCTCTCCGGCCTGCCCTACAGCTTCGCCAACAGCCGCCTGCTGTACCGGGCCGTGCTGTGGTCCGCTCACGGGGAGGAGGAGCTCCACCGCTGGTTCTCCTCCAACGTCAACGTGGATGTCCACGCCTTTGTGGAAAACAGGAAGTTCTGCGTGGTCAACAACACCTACGAGCCCCAGTCCACCACCGTCTGGAAGGAGCTCGGGGAGAGCTTCCCCCTGGACCTGGCGGCCAACGAGATCCGCTGGTTCCAGATCTGAGCGCAAAAAAGGAGCGCGGCAGACGCCGCGCTCCTTTTGCCTACGACTCCCGGCGCAGGTCCTCCCGGGCCACGCCGTAGCCGTCCAGAAACGCCCGGAGATCAGCCTCCCCCCGGATCAGCATGATCTCGGTGAATTTCCCGGTTTTCTCATCCTTGAAGCCCGCCACCTGCTCCCCGGTGCAGATGCTGGACTGGATCACCGGGACCTTCCCCGTCCAGTCATAGGCCGGGGCCTTTTTCTTTTTTCGGAACAGCATGGCCTCACCCCCGCTTCACGTGGTCGAGGACGGTTTTCGGCGGACGGCCCGGTATGAGCCGCGCCCCGTCGGTGTACCCCTCCTCCCGGCCCTCCAGCGCCTGGACCAGCCAGCTCCGCAGCTGGTCCACCCGCCGGGCGCGGTCCGGGTCCCGGACGGCGTTGTGCGTCTCATGGGGGTCCCGCTCCAGGTCGAAGTACAGCTCCTCCCCTGTCTGGGAGTACCAGATGAACTTGTCCGTCCGGGTGACGATGAAGTGCATGGAGTCCCGCCCCAGGGCGTGCTCTCCGTGGAGCCAGGACCGGTCCACCGGCCCCAGCAGGCTGGACCCGTCCACCGTGTCCGGGATGGGGGCCCCCGCCAGCTCCAGCAGGGTGGGCATCACGTCCCGCAGCTCCGCCAGATCGGGCCGCACCCCCCGGCCCACCAGGTCCCGCCGCCCGGACAGGAACAGGGGCACCCGGACGCTGCCCTGGTAGGGCTTGGCCTTCTGGAACAGCAGGTGGTCCCCCAGCATCTCCCCGTGGTCGGACACAAACAGGATCACCGTGTTGTCCATCAGCCCCTGCTCCACCAGGACAGAGACAATCCGCCCGATCTGGTGGTCCAGGTGGGTGATGGAGCCGTAGTAGCCCACCCGGAGCCGGTGGATGTGGTCCGGGTCCAGGGGGGCGGTCTGGGCGTGATAGCTGTACCGGTCCGCCTCCGCCTGATCCGTCCGGTTCCAGTCCCCCCGCCAGGGCGGGGCCAGCTCCTTCCGGTCGTAGAGGTCAAAGTAGTACCCGGGCGGGTCCAGGGGCGGATGGGGCCGCACGAAGCTGGCCATGAGGAAAAAGGGCATGGACCGGTCCCGGCGGCGGAGGAAGTCCAGGCACTCCGACGCCGCCCAGTTGGTGGGGTGGTACTTCTCCCCGTACATCCAGGGCCGGGCGATCCAGCTGTTGCAGTCCAGCCCGGTGTCGGTGGGGTCGGCGGCCGCCCCCAGCTCCTGCCGGAGCCACCAGTAGTAGTCGTCCGCCGTCCGCTGGTCCTCGCAGGCGGGGGTGTCCGGGCGGCGGTAGGCGTGGAGGTAACCGTCGTGGAGGCGCACGTCGTGGAAGCCCAGGTTGTTCCGCAGGGGGTGGACGTGCATCTTGCCCACGCACTGGGTGTAGTACCCCGCCCTGGCCAGCTCCCCGGCCAGGGTGTGCTCATAATTCCAGGGCACCAGATCCTCATATCCCACCCGTCCGGCGTGGGCCTGGCTCATGCCGGTGTACAGGCAGGCCCGGGCGGGGACGCAGGTGGGGCAGGCGGAATAGGCGTTGGGAAAGCGCACTCCCTCCGCCGCCAGGGCGTCCAGATAGGGGGTTTTCACGTCCGGATGGCCGGCGATGCCCAGACAGTCCCCCCGGAACTGGTCGGCCATGAGCAGAATCAGATTGGGCCTTGTGTCCATTGTCTTCCCCTCCCTCCCGGCGGACGGCCCGGGCCGCCCGCCGTTTTTCTTGATTTGTTCCGTCTCCTATTCTATCAGAACGCCCCCCGCTGTCAAGGGGAAAAGCCGCTCCGCCCCGGCGCAATCTTCTCTTGCAAATCCCCCCCGATGCCACTATAATATTGACTGACTGCGAGTCCCCATCCCGGCAAACGCCCCGCGCCGTTGAAGAGAGGTCCTGTCATTGAAACGACGATCCATCCCGCTCTCCCCCAACCGAACCCTCGCCCTGGGCTTCCTGACCATCATCGTGTCGGGGGCGCTGCTGCTCATGCTCCCCTTTGCCAACCGGAGCGGGCGGGGCCTGTCCTTCCTGGACAGCCTGTTCACCGCCACCTCCGCCACCTGCGTCACCGGCCTGGTGGTGGCGGATACCTGGACCCAGTTCAGCCTGCCGGGCCAGGTCATCCTGCTGGTCCTCATCCAGGTGGGCGGGCTGGGCTACATGACCATGATGCTCCAGGCGTCCCTGCTGATGGGGAAAAAGCTGGGCCTGCGCCAGCGCTCCGTGATGATGGAGAGCGTCAGCGCCCAGCGCCTCAGCGACGTGCTCACCCTCCTGCGCTACATTCTCAGGGGCACCGCCCTCATCGAGGGGGCCGGAGCGGTCCTTCTGTCCATCCGGTTCATCCCGGAGCTGGGCCTGGCCCGGGGCCTGTGGTACTCCGTCTTTCACAGCGTATCCGCCTTCTGCAACGCGGGCTTCGACCTGATGGGCTTCCGGGAGCCCTACAGCTCCCTCACCCACTACGTGTTCGATCCCCTGGTGAACCTCACCGTCTGCGCCCTGATCCTGCTGGGCGGGCTGGGCTTTCTGGTGTGGCGGGACGTGCGGGAGAACGGCCTGCATTTCCGGCGGTATTCCCTGCACTCCAAGCTGATGCTCACCGCCACCCTGATTCTGACGGCGGGGGGCACGGCCCTGTTCTGGCTGGCGGAGCGGCACAACCTGCTGGCCGGGATGGACCCGGGCCGGCAGGCCCTGGTGGCCCTGTTCCAGGCGGTGTCCCCCCGGACGGCGGGATTCAACACCGTGGACCTGGCCGGACTCACCAGCGGCGGCGGCCTGCTCACCATTGTGCTGATGTTCATCGGCGCGGGGCCCGGCTCCACCGGCGGCGGCGTGAAGGTGACCACCGTGGTGGTCTGCCTGCTCACCCTGAGGGCCTACATCCGGGGCAAACGGGAGGTGGGCGCCTTCAACCGCCGGCTGGACGAGGAGCAGATCCACCGGGCGGCGGCGGGGGTCACGCTGTACATGACCCTGGCCGCGGCGGGGGGCTTCCTGCTGCTGGCCGCCCAGCCCTTCCCCCTTCAGGACGCGCTGTTCGAGGTGTTCTCCGCCATGAGCACCGTGGGCCTGTCCACCGGCATCACCCGGGCTCTGATCCCCTTCAACCGGGTCATTCTCATCGTGATGATGTTCTGCGGCCGCATCGGCAGCCTGTCCATGCTGATGGCCCTGGCGGAGCGCACCCCGCCCCGGGTAAAGGACCCGGTGGAGCACATCACAATCGGATAACAGTTTAGGAAAGGTGTGTTTTGTTATGGCAGCGACTTTTCTGGTGATCGGCCTGGGCCGGTTCGGTACCAATCTGGCCCTGCGCCTGATGGACGCCGGCAACGAGGTGATGGTCATCGACAGCGATGAGGAGGCGGTCAACCGCATTGCCCCCCACGTCACCCAGGCCAAGATCGGCGACTGCATGGACGAGGAGGTGCTCCGTGCTCTGGACCCGGCCAGCTTCGACTTCTGCTTCGTGTGCATCAGCGAGAACTTCCAGTCCTCCATGGAGACTACCTCCCTGCTGAAGGAGCTGGGGGCCCCCATGGTGGTGGCCAAGGCGGACCGGGACCTCCACGCCAAGCTGCTGCTGAAAATCGGCGCGGACGAGGTGGTGTTCCCGGAGCGGGATATGGCCCAGCGCACCGCCATGCGCTTCAGCGTCAACGGGGCGCTGGAGTACATCGAGCTGGCGCCGGGCTACGCCATCGTGGAGCTGGACGTGCCCGACCACTGGGCGGGCCGGACCATCATCGACCTGGACATCCGCAAGCGGTGGAACGTGAACGTCATCGGCCGGAAGGAGGGCGGCGCCGTCCTCCCCATCGACGCCTCGTTCGTCTTTTCCGCGGACACCCACATTCTGGTGGCGGGCCGCCCCGACGATGTGGAGAAAATGACCGAATAACGCGGCAAGCCCATGCGGACCTCCCCCGGGATATCCCGGGGGAGGTCCTTTTTGCGCCGGGGACGGCTCTCCCGGCGGCCGCCGGCGCTCCGGTCAGCCCCTCCCCCCGTTCTCCATCAGCAGGGGCTCCAGCGTCCGCGAGATTGTTTCAATGACCCCCACCAGCGTCTCCTCCTCCACGTCCTGGTTGTTCAGATAGGCGTGGTACGCCCCCTGAATGCTGTACGACAGCAGAATCCCCCGCTCCACATTCTCCCGCTGCTCCGGGTATTTCTCGTAAATCATCTCCTTGATTCCCCGCTCCAGCGCGTCGGCCAGACGGGTGCGCTCATGGGAGGAAAACAGCCCGTCAATCAGCGCCCGGTGGGCGGATACCGCCTGAAAGATGGCCCGGGTCAGCCCCCCCGGGTCCCTCATGGAGCACTCCTCCTGGTGGGAGATGGTGCTCAGCACAAAGGCCACGGCCTCGGCCTGCATGGCGTCGGACAGCGCGTAAATATCCTCGTAGTGGTCGTAAAAGGTGGACTTGTTGATCTGAGCCAGCTGGCACAGCTCCTTCACCGAGATCTTTTCCACCGGCCGCTGGGCCCTCAGCTCCGTAAACGCCCTTTTGATGGCCGCCTCCGTCTTTTGAATGCGGATATCCATATCTGCGCCCTCCTAACGGACGATTTCGCCGAAAGGTCGCTTATCCGTCTGATGCCGACGACTGTCGGTGGACAGAGCCGCGCCTGTTCTTTACAATCATTATAGCAATTTAACCGACGGTTGTCCACCATCTTTGGAGGGAGTTCTGCTATGGATTACTACGGGTTCTACACGGGAAACGTGTTCGACGCCTACCGGCATCTGGGCGCCCATCTTGATGAAACCGGGGCGGTGTTCCGCACCTTCGCCCCCGCCGCCGGACGGGTGTCCCTCATCGGCGAATTCAGCGGCTGGCAGGAGGTCCCCATGGACCGGGAGCACGACGGAAACTTCTGGCTCCGCCGCGTGGAGGGCGCGGCGGCGGGCATGATGTACAAATACCGCATTTACGACCGGAGCGGGGGCTTTACCGACCACTGCGACCCCTACGGCTTCGGCATGGAGCTGCGGCCCAACTGCGCCTCCATCCTCCGGGACCTGTCCGCCTACCGGTTTTCCGACGGGGCGTGGATGAACGCCCGCTCCGACTGCAAAAACGGCCCGCTGAACATCTATGAGCTCCACTTCGGCTCCTTCCGCAAGCCCGGGCCGGAGCCGGACGCCTGGTACAGCTATGAGGAGCTGATCCCCATCCTCCTGCCCTATCTCAAGGAGTGGGGCTACAACTACGTGGAGGTGCTGCCGCTGACCGAGTACCCCTGCGACCAGTCCTGGGGCTATCAGGTCACCGGGTTCTTCAGCCCCACCGCCCGGTACGGCACGGCGGACCAGCTGAAGGCTTTCATCGACGCCTGCCACCGGGAGGGCATCGGCGTCATCATGGACTTTGTCCCCGTCCACTTTGCCGTGGACGGCTACGCCCTGGCCAGATACGACGGCACCGCGCTGTACGAATACCCCCACTCCGCCGTGGGCGAGAGCGAGTGGGGCAGCTGCAACTTCATGCACTCCCGGGGGGAGGTGCGCAGCTTTCTCCAGTCCGCCGCCCACTACTGGCTGGAGGAGTTCCACTTCGACGGCCTGCGGATGGACGCCATCAGCCGGGCCATCTACTGGCAGGGGGACCCCGCCCGGGGGGTGAACGGCAGCGCCGTGGACTTCCTGCGGGAGATGAACCGGGGCCTCAAAGCCCTCCACCCCACCGCCATCCTGGCGGCGGAGGACTCCACCTCCTTCCCCGGCGTCACCGTGCCGGCGGAGCAGGGCGGGCTGGGCTTCGACTACAAGTGGGACATGGGCTGGATGAACGACACCCTGGACTACTTCCGCACCCCGCCGGACCAAAGGCCCGGCGCCTACCACCGGCTCACCTTCTCCATGATGTACTATTACGACGCCCGCTTCCTCCTCCCCCTGTCCCACGACGAGGTGGTCCACGGCAAGGCCAGCGTCTTTCAGAAGATGGCCGGGGACTACGAGGACAAGCACCGCCAGCTCCGGGCGTTCTACCTGTACATGTACGCCCACCCCGGCAAAAAGCTCAGCTTCATGGGCAACGAGTTCGCCCAGGTGCGGGAGTGGGACGAGCAGCGCCAGCAGGACTGGGATCTGCTGGCCTACCCCCTCCACGACGGGTTCCACCGCTTCATGGCCCGGCTGAACCGGCTGTATCTGGACCACCCCGCCCTGTGGGCCGGGGACTATGACCGGGAGGGCTTCCAGTGGATCGACTGCCACCAGGAGGAGAAATGCGTGTACGCCTTTGAGCGCCGGGGCGGCGGCGAGCGGCTGGCCGCCGTGTTCAACTTCTCCAGCCGGGAGCAGGCATTCCTCCTGAAGCTGGACGGAGCCAAAGCCCTCCGCCCTCTGCTGGACAGCGACCCCAGCCGGGACCATGGGCCGTCGGAGGCCTTCGCCCTGCCGCCGGAGGGGGCGCGGCTGGACCTGCCGCCCTGTTCCGGATTTTACTTTCTGGTCCTGTGACGCAAAAACACCCCCGCGGCATCCGGGCCGCGGGGGTGTTTTTATGATGCCGCTACGCCGGCTTTGCCTCCAGGTGGGCGGCCTTCAGCGCCTTGTGGAGGGCCACCCCCAGAATGGGGGCGAATACCACCGCCACAATGCCGTTGAAGGCAGAGGACGGAATTTTCTCCAGCATCGCCAGCCAGGCCGCGTCCGGGGCCAGCCCCTTGACCAGCAGGCCGTTGTAGAAAAAGGCCTTCACCAGGTAGATGGCGATGTAGCTCACCGCCGCCGCCGCCGTGGACACGGCCTCCGCCACGTAATTGCTCCTGCCCTTGAACACGTTGAAGTACACCGCCCCGGCCACCAGGCCGTACACGCCCTTGGTGACAAAGGTGATGGGGCTCTCCATGATGCGCAGGGGGTCGAACAGGTCGAAAACGGCGGAGCCCAGCCCGGAGGCCAGCGCGCCCCACCAGGGCCCCAGCAGCAGGCCGGACAGGGCGCACATTACATTCCCCAGGTGGAACCGGTTGCTGCCCAGGATGGAGGGGATCTGGATCTCCAGCTTGGAGCCCACGGCCACCAGCGCCGCCATCACGGCCACCATGCAGATCATCAGGACCGCTTTCCTGTTTTGAGATTGATTCATCGCTTACAGCTCCTTCCGGGCCTTGACGGCCCCTGGTCTTGGTGCTATTATAGGTGAAACTGGCATGGTTTCCAGTGCCAGTTTTTATCTTTTTTATGTGGTCAGTTTTGACCGCCCCCGCCGGGGCGGCAGACCAGATCCGGAGGCGGTCTTTATGGACGGTTCCTTTCCCCTCCCCGTATTCGGCGGGGACGCCCCCCTGTACGACCAGCTCTACCGCCACATCGCCGGGGCCATTCAGTCCGGAGCCCTCTCCCCGGGGGCCAGACTGCCCTCCAAGCGGCGGCTGTGCGCCCTGGCCGGGGTGAGCATGAGCACGGTGGAGACGGCCTATTCCCTGCTGGCGGCGGAGGGCTATATTCTGGCCAAGCCCCGGAGCGGCTACGTGTGCGCCCATCTGCACCTCCCGGCCCCCGGCCCCGCCGCCGCTCCGGAAGCCCCGGCCCCGCCGCCTCCCCCTCAGTGGGCCTACGACTGCTCCACGTCGGCGGTGGATGTGTCTGTGTTTCCCTTCTCCTCCTGGGCGCGGATCACCAAGGAGGCGGTGTATGAGAACCCCGGCCTGCTTCAGCGGGGCCACCCTCAGGGGGACCCGCCCCTCCGCGCCGCACTGGCCCAGCTGCTGGCCCAGTACCGGGGGGTGCGCTGCTCCCCGGCGCAGGTGGTGGTGGGAGCGGGGGCGGCCTACCTGCTGTCCC
>ERZ808051.542-NODE-542-length-39360-cov-4.447802_pt1 | contig 39360 bp, 34 predicted proteins | sample MGYA00380199_ERZ808051 | MGnify/ENA primary metagenome ERZ808051 (study PRJEB31490, sample SAMN06133391) | mouse gut metagenome | isolation source: J11 | host: mice | place: China: Chengdu | collected 2015-05 ...
ACCGCGGGCTGGGAGCCATTATCCTGAAAGACGGAGAGCCGGTCTCCGGGGCCTCTTCTTACGCCGGCTATCTGGGAGGCATCGAGATTGAAATCGACACCAGGACGGACTACAGGAGGCGAGGGCTGGCATATATCTGCGGCGCGAAGCTGATCCTGGACTGCCTGGAGCGGGGCTGGTACCCCAGCTGGGACGCCCAGAACCTGTGGTCCGTGGCTTTGGCGCAGAAGCTGGGATACCATTTTGACCATGAATATATAGTCTATGAGTGGAGCAGATAGGTTTTCTCTTCCGTGGCTTTGCCGGAAAAGGCAATGACGGATTGGATTGAAACTGCGGCCGGATTCCGACGGATGTTGAAAGCGGTATCGGAGAGCATCGCGAAGTCTGCATTAAAAAAGAACATGCAGACAAATAAAAATAGAACAATCCATCTCTGCTATAAATATTGATTTTATCAGGAAAAATATAATATAAGATTCTGAAATAACAAGAAAAATCAATTGCGATCATTAAAAAAGCTCTTGCGATTCCCGGGATTTCGTGTTATGATTTTAAAATCGACAGCGCGGAAACCATTTTCTTTGTTGCCTGAAAGCGCGAACAGAAAGGAATGCAGATTATGAAAAAAAGCACAGTCAGCCAGAAATACGGCAAAACTTACCATATGCCGCCGGAGGTGACCTATGATTGGGTGAAGAAAGACACCATAGAAAAGCCTCCCGTGTGGTGCAGCGTGGACCTGCGGGACGGCAATCAGGCCCTGATCGATCCCATGCCTCTGGAGGATAAGCTGGAGTTCTTCAAGCTCCTGGTGGACATCGGGTTCAAGGAGATAGAGGTGGGATTCCCGGCCTCCTCGGACACGGAGTACAATTTCATCCGGGCCCTGATCGAAAGGGACATGATTCCGGAGGACGTGACCATCCAGGTGCTGACCCAGGCCAGGGAGCATATCATCCGCAAGACTTTCGAGGCGGTGAAAGGGGCTCCCCACGCGGTGGTGCATCTGTATAATTCCACATCGGTAGAACAGAGGGAGCAGGTCTTCCGGAAAGACAAAGAGGCCATCAAGCAGCTGGCGGTGGACGGCGCGAAGCTGCTGAAAGAGATGGCGCAGGAGACGGACGGCAGCTTTACCTTTGAGTACAGCCCGGAGAGCTTTTCCCAGACTGAGCCGGAGTACGCTCTGGAGGTCTGCAATGCGGTGCTGGACGTATGGCAGCCGGACGCGGACCACAAGGCAATAATCAATCTGCCCACCACGGTGCAGGTGGCCATGCCCCATGTGTTCGCCTGCCAGGTGGAGTATATGCATAAACATATGAAATACCGCGAAAACGTAGTCTTGAGCGTCCACCCTCACAATGACAGGGGGTGCGGGGTCAGCGATGCGGAATTCGGCATCCTTGCGGGGGCGGACCGCGTGGAGGGAACGCTTTTCGGCAACGGAGAGCGCACGGGGAATGTGGATATCGTCACGGTGGCGATCAACATGATGTGCCACGGCGTGGACAGCGGACTGGATTTTTCCAATATCATGCAGGTGAGGGAGGCCTATGAGCGCTTTACGGGCATGCGGGTCCACGAGAGGGTGCCCTACGCGGGGGATCTGGTGTTCACGGCTTTCTCCGGCTCCCATCAGGACGCCATCAGCAAGGGCATGACATGGCTGAAAGAGGGGAAGAGCGGGAACCGCTGGGATGTGCCCTATCTGCCCATCGATCCCCAGGACGTGGGACGGGAGTACGAGTCCGATGTGATCCGGATCAACAGCGTCTCCGGCAAGGGCGGTGTAGCCTTTGTGCTGAAGCAGCAGTTTGGATTCTCTCTTCCGGCGGCGATGAAAGAGGAAGTGGGGTATCTCATCAAGGGCGTGTCGGACAGGCGGCATCAGGAGCTGCATCCCGCCGAGGTCTATGCCATTTTTGAAGAAAATTATATTGCCCCCCGGGGTGTGTTCCGGATACCGGAGTGTCATTTCCGGCAGGAAAAGGGTATTCAGGCAGAGGTGACCATAGAGCAGAACGGAGAGAACCGCATCATTAGGGCAGGCGGAAACGGACGTCTGGATGCGGTGAGCAATGCCATCAAGACCTATTTCGGCATCAGCTATCAGCTGTCCGTGTACGAGGAGCATGCCATCTCCAAGGGGTCCAGCTCTAAGGCGGCGGCGTATGTGGCGATTCTGTGCGGAGGTAAATACTACTGGGGAGTAGGCGTAGACGAGGACATTATAAAGGCCTCCATAGCGGCGCTGGCTTCAGCCGCCAACAGACTGGCCGTGGAGCAGCACATCACAGTGGGCAGGGAAGAGCGGATTGTGGAGATTATCACGTTCATCAAAAATGATTATATGAACGTGACTCTGGACACCCTGTCGGAGGAGTTCCATCTCTCCAAACCCTATCTGTCCAAATACATCAAGGAAAAGGCAGGCATGACGTTCCAGGAAGCGGTGCGCAAGGAGCGCATGAAGAAAGCCCGCACGCTCCTGCGGGAGACGGACATGACCGTGGAGACCGTGGCCGCGGAGGTGGGGTATGAGAATGTGGAGCATTTCAATCGCTTATTTAAGAAAAATTACGGCCTGACCCCGGTGCAGTACCGGAAGCAGGAGGGGTAAAGAGGGGGCCTGTGCGCGGATAGTTGTGCCATTGAGTGACCCGGGAACATGAAACAGAATGGTAGTGACCGGAAATTTATCAGGTAGTATGTCCGGGAATCCGGAAAGTCTGTCAGGAATATCGGGAGGCGGTTATGAAAGAAAAAGGTAAAGACGAAAGAGGGAGATTTTGCCGGAAGAGACCGGCAGCGGCGGCCATGGCAGCTGCCGCGGGGATTATCCTGCTGACGGCGGGCTGCGGAAGCCGCGTTATGGACAGGGATCAGGCGTTTCGCCTTGCGCTGGCGGACGCCGGGCTGAGCCAGGAGGAGGTTACGCTCACCAGCCAGCGGCTGGATGAGGATGATGGGAAGAGCTATTATCAGATTGCGTTCACGTCGGAGAGCTATGCTTACCGCTATGAGATTGACGCGTCCTCGGGCGCGGTGACCCAGATGAGCATTGACGCGGTTACCGGCCAGGGGCAGACAGGACAGTCCCAGGCGGCGGGAGACGGCCAATCGGATGGGGCGGTTCGGCCAGGGCAACCTGGCGGCGGCCAATCCGATGAGCCCGGTCAGTCGGGGCAACCCGACGGCGGCCAATCCGGCGAGTCTGGCCAGTCAGGACAACCTGGCGGCCAATCCGACGAGTCCGGTCAGTCAGGACAACCAGACGGCAACCGATCCAATGGGGCCGGCCAGGGGACTTCGGCGGCCGGCGGACCTGGGCAGGGAGCCCCGGGGCAACCTGGCGGCCAACCCGGGAATCAGGCGAAAACCATAGATTCCGTGAAGCTCATAGCCCTTGCGGACGCGGGACTGACGCAGGCCGATGTGACATTTACGAAAGAAAAGCTGGACTGGGATGACGGCATTCCGGTGTATGATATCGACTTTTACACGGCGGAAATGGAGTATGAGTACGAAATCGACGCGTTCACAGGCGCCATTATAGAGAGAGAAGCGGAACGGTTCGTAAACCCCGGAGCCGGGGGCTACTCTGGTACAGAGAATCTGATCGGAGAGGACAGGGCCAAGGAGACTGCGGTCACCCATGCAGGCTTTGGGGTGGAGGACGTATTTTTCACCAAAGTGGAACTGGAAATGGAAGACGGCATTCTGGAATACGAGATTGAATTCTATCAGGACAGAGTGGAGTACGATTATACCATAGACGCGGCCACCGGCACCATATTGGAGTACGACAGCGAGTATGGCGGCTGACGGATTTACAGATAAAATCCGTCAGTCCGGGGCGGAAGGGATTCGGGAGGAAGCATGGGAAAGAAACTTTTGATCACGGGATTTGAACCTTTCGGCAGGGAGACGGTGAATCCCTCCTGGGAGGCAGTGAGCCGACTGGAGGACAGGATCGGCGATATGGAGATTACAAAGCTTCGGCTGCCCGTTGTCTTCGGGAGGGCGGCGGAACTGACGCTGGAGGCTGCCCGTAAGCTGCAGCCGGACTTTATCCTCTGTGTGGGCCAGGCAGGGAACAGAGCGGCAGTGACTCCGGAGGTAGTGGCGATCAATCTGCGGGACGCCTCCATGGAAGACAATGCAGGCAACAGGCCGGAAGATGAGTCTGTGATACCGGGGGCGCCGGCCGCTTACTTTGCGTCGATTCCCGTCCGCGGGATCGTGGCTGCGCTGAAAGAAAAAGAGATTCCCGCCGCCCTCTCCTACTCTGCGGGAGCCTATGTATGCAATGATCTCTTCTACACCCTGCGGCATTGCTATGAGGGAACCCATGTCCGGGTGGGCTTTATTCATGTGCCCTATCTGCCGGGGCAGGGAGACGGGAAAGGGCCTGTGATGGAACTTCGGACAATGGTACAGGCGCTGGGTATTGCCGCGGAGACATTGAAAGGATAACGGAGCAGGCGCTGTCTGGGATGCGGCGGAATGGGGACATGTCGCTGAGAGGGATGCGGTGCTTTGAGAGCCGGACAGGCAGCAAAGAGAAAGCGCCGGCCGGAACAATGCGGATACGAAGAGCGGAAACAGAACCCCAAAAGACACAGGAAACGAAAATCGGAAACAAAAAACTCCGGGAAATCCGCTCTCAGGCGGTACTTCCCGGAGTTCTGTTTTTATGCCGGCGGCCGTTTATACCTGGCTGTCAGGTGTGCTCGCGGCGGGATCTACGGCTGTGTGCTCGCAGGTATTGTAGCGCAGCTGCAGGAACTGTGCGCGGTCCTTATTGTAGAGCTTTTTCAGCTCGTCCGAGTATCCTATGACGATCCAGGGCAGCGTGGCGTAGAGGTGGTCAAGCATATCGTGCGCTACTGCCTCGTTGGCCACGGCAAAGGTATGTCCCTTGGGAGTGATCTCATCGTAGATCATGACATTGTAGGTGGTACCTGTCTTGACTCCGTTGGTACGATGGGTTACGGTATTCTGGTAAGCCCACATCATCTTGCTGTTGGGAATGGCTCTGGGTATGGAGCCGTTTGTATAGTAGGTCATCAGCTTTCCGATTTTCAGGGTGCCTTTCTTGTCAAAGGACTTGGCGTTTCTGTAATCGGACTCAATGGAAGCCTCTGTATAGCCTGCGTCCGCAATATCCTTGTGGAGCTTTTTCAGGGCGCTGCCGCTGGCTGCGCTGGCAATCCGGGCAATGCCGTAGATCAAAAGGACCACGCCCACGATAAAGAGTCCTACGTAAATCATGGTGGCAGGCTTTACCATGTAGTCGATATAATAGGGAAGAGCCCCTTCCTCAATGTCGGCTTCCGTCCAGCCCAGATCGCCCAGGATATCATGGAAATAGTAAAGCTCCGAGCTGTCCAGCTTCTTGATCTTGCCGTACATGGTGATAGGCGTGGATGCAATACCGGCCTCGGTGTCCTCCGCCATGGCATCCATCTCACTGGACATATGAGGGGGAACTTTGACGGACATGACGCGGAAGTCCGTGGACTCGGCGGTGCCGGTCCAGATGAGGTAATATAAATCCGTCACGCGTTTGGAATGGGTTTTGGTGTTCTCGGAATATGCCTCCAGATAGCAGCCGAAATTTTCGGTCATTTCAAACTTTACCACCTGATTTTTGATTTCGTCCGGGGCGAGGGCGGTGAAATCCTGACAGCCCGTGATGACAGTGAATGCGTCCATTGCATTCCAGCCGGCCAGACCTAAGCCTGCCAGAATCAGGATAATGGACCAGAGTAGAGTGCCTTTGAGCGTTCGTTTCTTTAACTCTTCAAACATGTTTTTTCCCTCCGACTTTACCTATTAATAATATGTAAGAAAATTATGTTCATTATAGCATTTGTATATATGGAGTGCAAGATGCGGGAATGTATTTTTTTATAAACATTTTACCTAAATTTAAGATTGTGGCCGGCGGGCGGGGACAAAACAGCAAATAGCTTGAAAAAGCCTGGGAATCTGCTATAATGGGAACAATGGACATCGAATCCGGGAGTATCCGGACAAATCATAACCTTAAGAAAGAGAGAGGAAGCACAATGAAGTTTAAGGATATGCCGTACCAGAGAGTGGATTTTGAGGAAGTGGAAAAGCAGATGAGGGCTCTGATGGAGGAGTTCGACAGGGCGAAAGACGGCGAGGAGCAGTTCGCTGTTCACCAGAAATACTATGCTTTGACGGACAAGGTGGGGACTCTGATGACCATCGCCCATATCCGCTACGACGTGGACACCACGGACGAATTCTACAGTGCGGAGCATGAGTATTACAATGAGAAATCCCCTATTTACCACAATCTGATTCTGGAATACGAGAAGAAGCTGTACGCCTCCCCCTACAGGGACAAACTGGTGGAGAAGATCGGCCCCGTGGCTTTCAAAAATCTGGAGATTGCCCAGAAAGCCATGGACGAGAGGCTGATTCCCCTTATGCAGGAGGAGAATAATCTCACCACTGAGTACAGTAAGCTGATAGCGGGGGCCAAGATTCCCTTTGACGGAAAGGAATTGAATCTGTCCTTGCTGCGCCCGTATCTGGTCAATCCGGACAGGAGCGTGAGAGAGGCGGCCTGGAGGGCGCAGAGCGCGTTCTTCGCCGCAAACGCGGATACATTGGACGAGATCTATGACAAGCTGGTGAAGAACCGCACCGCCCAGGCGAAAGCCCTGGGGTATGACAATTACCTGGAGCTGGGCTATTACCGGATGTACCGCAACTGCTACGGCCGGAAAGAGGTGGAGGCTTTCAGAAAGCAGGTGAGGGAGGACTTTGTCCCCTTTGCGGAGAAACTGCACGAGCGCAGGAGAGAGGCTGGGCCTGGACAAGCTCAGCTATATCGACACTGCAGTCTACTTTAAGGAGGGCAATCCCGCTCCCTCAGGGGCCCCGGACGAAATCCTGGCGGCAGGCCAGAAAATGTACGGTGAGCTCTCACCGGAGACGAAGCAGTTCTATGATTTCATGATGGAAAACGAGCTGTTTGACGTGCTGGGACGCAAGACCAAACGGGCCGGCGGCTATATGACCTATATGCCGGTCTATCAGTCTCCTTTTGTGTTCGCCAATTTCAACGGCACCAGCGGAGACGTGGACGTCATCACCCATGAATGCGGCCATGCTTTCCAGGGATGGCTCTCCGGCAAGGATCCCATCAGAGAGCACGGGGACATTACCATGGAGACAGCGGAGATCCACTCCATGTCCATGGAATTCTTCACCCAGAAATGGATGCCCCTGTTCTTCGGCGAGAGGGCTCAGGACTACATTGAGATGCATTTAGAGGACTCGGCCGCTTTTATCCCCTACGGCTGTATGGTGGACGAGTTCCAGCATATTGTCTATGAGAATCCCGACATGACTCCGGACGAGAGACATGCCGCATGGCTTTCTCTGGAGCGCCAGTACAGGCCCCATCAGGATTACGGCGATGATGCGTTCTTCGGAAAGGGCGGCTTCTGGCAGAAGCAGCAGCATATATATACCTCTCCTTTCTACTACATTGACTACTGTCTGGCGCAGAGCTGCGCCCTGCAGTTTAAGGTGAAGATGGACGAGGGTTTTGAGGATGCCTGGGCAGACTATTTAAAGTTCTGCAAACTTTCCGCCAGCGATTTCTTCACCAACATGATACGGGAAGTGGGTCTGGAGAGCCCCTTTGAGGAGGGCTGCCTGAAAAATATCGTGAAAAAGCTTGAAAATTATGTGAAATAGCTTTCCTTTTTGCGGGGAATACGATAAAATGTTGACGCGCATGAGTCGTGTCGGCTTTGCACCCATGTGAGTGAGGGCAGGAAATTCGGCAGATAGACCGGCGCGGATGACGAGAGAACGATAAATTCAGAAAGGAGACATCCGTCATGTCTAAAAAAGAGACGAAGAATGAGGATCAGGCACCTGAGAAGGTGATGACCAAATATGATCTGAAAATGCAGCGGAGAAAGGAAGAGAAAGAGAGGGCGAAAAAGAACAGGCGCAGGGACAACGTGATCGGTGTCATAGTGGTGGCTGTCATGGTGTGCCTGGTGGCTTCTTTCCCGATCCGAAACTACCTTACGGTGCACGGAACCTATGTGAAAGTAAACGGGGATACCGTGTCCAAGGTGGAATTTGACTACCAGTATAATGTGGCCGTGAACAGCTACCTGAGCCAGTATGGCTATTACCTTTATATGATGGGGATAGATCCCACCCAGGATTTCAGCAAGCAGATGTATTCGGAGACCCTGACTTGGGGGGATTACTTCCAGCAGCTGGCAGTGGAGAACATAATCCGAAACAAGAGCCTGTCGGCCCAGGCAAAGGAAGAGGGCTTTGTCTATGACACGGATGAGGACTACGCCCAGTACAGGAAAGCGCTGGAGGACGCGGCCTCCGAGAACGGAACCACGGTGAAAGGCTATCTGAAAGAACTGTACGGCCCCTATGCCACGGAGTCCAGGGTAAAGCCCTATATAGAGCAGGATCTGTATGTGGCAGGATATTATGACCAGCTGTCTGAACGCCAGACACCCTCCGCGGAGGAGATTCAGACCTATTATGAGGAGAACAAGGCGAGCTATGATTCCGTGGACTATTATGTGACTACCATAGACGCCGAACTGCCTACGGAGCCCACAGAGCTGGCGGATCCCGTGGAGGAGACAGAGGGCGGGGACGAGGCCGCCGATGAGGACGATTCCCAGGAGGAGAAAGCCTATGAACCCTCTGAGGCGGAAATAGAGGCCGCCATGGCGGAGGCAAAGGAAAAGGCTGACAAGGCAGTGGAGACCGTGAAAGAGGACGGCGAGCTGCGGGAAAACGTGCGCAAGAGCGCGGCCACTTATCTGCTGCAGGACTGGCTCTTCGACGAGGCCAGGAAAGCCGGCGATTCCACGGTGATTGAGGATTCCGGCAATCATCGCTACTATGCGGTGGAATTTGAAAACCGATATCTGGACCAGACGCTCTCTGTGGATATGCGCATGGTTCGGACCGAGGCGGAGAAAGGGCAGGCCATTCTGGACGAGTGGAAAGCCGGGGCTGCCACGGAGGAAAGCTTTGCCGAGCTCTGCGACAAGTACAGTGATCCTGCGGCTTCGACCACGGAGGGAGGCCTGGTGGAGGCAGCCACATCCGCGGCCATGCCCTCGGACCTGAGCACCTGGACCCAGGACGAGAGCCGCGCGGCAGGTGACACGGCTGTCATTACGCCTGAGGGAAGTGAGAGCGCCTATGTGCTTTACTATAAGGGGACCAATGAGGCGGAGTGGATTCTGAGTATCCGTCAGACATTGATCGGCCAGAGGATGTCCGAGTATATGGAGGGGCTGACGGCCGGGGGCAAGGTGGACGACCCGAAAGGAAATCTGAAATACCTGAAAGTCCAGGCGGAGGCAGAGGAGGCTTCCCAGGAGTCCTCGGAGGGGGCTTCCCAGGAATCTTCCGAAACGGCATCGGAGCCGGAGGCGTCCTCGGAGGGCGCGGACGCCTCGGAAGAGGGAGAGGCAACCGGCGATTCCCAGGCTTCCGAGTGACGGGAGAGCTTAAAGGCCTGTATGGCGGGACGCGCGGGAAATTGGAAGGCGGTGGGGACGATCACCGCCTTTTCCGTTCTAGGAAGAGGGGGGTGAGATGAAAGTGAAAGCATTGGTACTGGACATTGACGGTACGGTTACGAATTCCCGAAAAGAAATCACGCCTGCCACAAAAGCCGAGATACATGATGCGCTGGAGCGAGGGCATAAATGCGTGCTGGCCTCGGGACGGCCGGCTTTCGGTATGCGCCGCTACGAGCAGGAGCTGGAGCTGAAACGGTACGGGGGCTATCTGCTTTCCCACAACGGCGCACGGGTGGCGGCCTGCGGCACAGGGGAGGTGGTCTTCCGAAAAGCGCTGCCGCTGGCCCTGGTGCCGGGTCTGTACGAGTTCGCGGCAGAGAACGGCTGCGGGCTGGCCACACACCTGGAGGACACGGTGATCTCGGCTTTTGCGCCGGACCGATATGTGTCCTGGGAGGCCCATATCAATGAAATGCCCGTGAGGCAGGTGGAGGATTTTCCGGCTTTTGTAGACTTTGACATTTTTAAATGCTTCATGACAGCGGAGGACGAGAGGGCGGCGCAGCTGGAGAAGAAGCTGCGGGCGCAGTACGGGGATGCCCTGGCAGTCTACCGCTCGGAGCCCTATTTTATCGAAATCGTGCCCAAGGGCGTGGACAAAGGGGAGTCCCTGGGCAGGCTGATGGAGCATATCGGCATTGCCAGGGAGGACGTGGTCTGCTGCGGAGACGGCTTCAACGACATCTCCATGCTGCGGTATGCGGGCGTGGGCGTGGCCATGGGAAACGCACAGCAGGAAGTGAGAGATGCGGCGGATTATGTCACCGCCTCCAACGACGAGGACGGCCTGGTACAGGTTATCCGGAAATTTGTCTGCGCGGCGACTTAGATTTGTAGAGTCACGAAAGGGCCGGGGCGCAGAGATTTTAGCAGGAGGTTTCGGAGAGGTTTGAGAGAGGATATCAGGATAGCGGTGCCCGAAAAGGGGCAGTATATCGTTAAGACGCTTCAGGAGGCGGGTTTCGAGGCCTATGTGGTGGGCGGCTGCGTGCGGGATTCCATTCTGGGCAGGGAGCCCCAGGACTGGGACATCACGACCTCCGCACGGCCGCAGCAGGTGAAAGCCCTTTTTGCAAGAACCATTGACACCGGGCTGCAGCACGGCACGGTCACAGTCATGCTGCAGGGCGAGGGGTTCGAAGTGACCACCTACCGGATCGACGGAACTTATGAGGACAGCAGACATCCCAGCAGGGTGACCTTTACCGCCGATCTGCGGGAAGACCTGCGGCGCAGGGATCTGACCATCAATGCCATGGCCTACAATGATACATCGGGCCTGGCGGACTTCTTCGGCGGCCTGGCGGATCTTAAGGCCGGCGTGGTGCGCTGTGTGGGAGACCCCGGGGAGCGCTTCGGGGAGGACGCTCTGCGCATCCTGCGGGCAATCCGCTTTTCCGCTCAGCTGGGATACACCATAGAGCGAGACACCGCAGCAGCCATTGTAAACCTTGCGCCCACTTTAAGCAGAATCAGCGCGGAGCGGATTCAGACAGAGCTGGTCAAACTGATGGTCTCCCCCAACCCGGATTTTTTGAGGACAGCATATGACATGGGTGTCACAAAAGTATTCCTGCCGGAATTCGACACGGCCATGGAGACGCCTCAGAATCATCCTCACCATTGCTACAGCGTGGGCGAGCATATCCTGCATTCGTTAAAGCATGTGGAAGCGGATAAGGCGCTGCGCCTGGCCATGCTGTTTCATGACATCGGAAAGCCCGCGGTCCTCACCACGGACGGGGAGGGCAGGAGCCATTTCCACGGCCATGCCGCAATGGGCGCCGAGATGGCCCGGATGATCCTGCGCCGGCTGAAATTTGACAACGATACCATCCTTAAGGTGTGCAAACTGGTACAGTACCATGACTACGGAAACGGCGTAGACATGGATATCGGCCTGGCCAGAAGAGCCGTCCACCGGATCGGGGAGGACGCTTTTCCCGCTGTCTTTGCCGTGAAGAGGGCCGACATCCTGGCTCAGAGCGATTATCAGCGCCGGGAGAAGCTGGCCAGACTGGATAACTGGCAGAAGCTCTACGGGGAGATTCTGGCTGACCGCCAGTGCGTCTCCCTGAGAACCCTGGCTGTGTCGGGCAGGGATCTGATCGCGGCAGGCTGGCGCCCGGGCAGAGAGATGGGAGAAGTTCTGAACCGTCTCCTGGAGCTGGTGCTGGAGGATCCGGCCCGCAACACAAAAGAATGGCTGCTGGCAGCGGCTGAAGAATATCGCGCGTAAAACCCGAAAGTAGAGTTCTGCTTTTAGAATTCCTCTCATATGATAGGTTATGAACCAAACTGACCACAGGGCGGCGAAAGGAACTGGACACAGCTCCTAAGAAACCAATCAGGAGGGGACGGCAGTGAACGACAAGGCGATTGAGTTGCTGGAACAGTATGAGATTGAGGTGCTCCGCACCAGAAAGGGCCGTGGCGCCATTGTGTGCGACACAGACAAAGGATGCCTGATCTTCAGGGAATATTCGGGAAGTCTGGACAGGATCGGGCTTCAGGACAGACTGCTGAAGCAGATAACGGATGCAGGGCAGGTGCGCGTGGAGGCCATCATACCTGACAGAGAGGGTTCACTGTTGGTCAGGGACACGGACGGCACAGGATATGTGCTGAAGACTTGGCAGGAGGGCCGGGAGTGCAGCGTCCACGACAGACATGAGTGCGTGGAGGCCGTAAGGCTTCTGGCAAGGCTCCATGGGAGTATGGAGCTTCCGGCGGATATGCCAAATCTTCCAGTGGCTTTTTCTCCGGAAAAGGAGTATGATAAACACAATAAGGAGCTCAAGCGGGTGCGCAAATACCTGCAGCAGAAAGGCCAGAAGAGCTGGTTTGAGACCAGCCTGCGGAAAGCGTTCGACCCTTTTATGGATCAGGCCTTTGCCGTGACGGAGCAGTGGCGGGAGTACTGCCGGTCATTTGAGGCGAAGCAGGACGTGCATCATTCCGGCCGGAAAGAGGACAGGGTGGTCTTCTGCCACGGGGATTACCAGTACCACAATATCCTCCAGGGGATGAACGGATGGTTTGTGGTTAATTTCGAGAAATGTATGTGCGACGACCCCATCAGGGATCTGTATCTGCTGCTGCGAAAGCTCCTGGAGAAGAGCAGCTGGTCCGTGGCTCTGGGGAATGAACTGCTCTCGGCTTACGAGAAAGAGCGCCCCATATCGGCCAGAAGCTGGATTGATCTGTACTACAGACTGGCCTACCCGGAGAAATTCTGGAAGATCGTAAACTTCTACTATAACTCCGGCAAGGCCTGGATTCCCGGGAAGAACCAGGAGAAGCTGGAGCGGGTCATAGAGCAGGAGAAAGAGAAGCAGCATTTTCTGGACGAGACATTCCGCCATGTGAACAGACTGCGGCAGTAGTTCCACGGCGGGCGAAAGAGAACAGATATCAGGAAAACGAAGAACGAAAAGGAAGACAGCAAGAAGATGCGAAATGGAAAAGCAGGGATTATGTGCAGGGGGAAAGCCGCGGCAGCTATCATTATGACAGTGCTGTCGCTTTCTTCCTGCGCTATGCCGTTTAAAGGGCAGAATATATGGCCTTTTTCAGGCCAGAAGTCACAGGAGAACGTTTCCGACCGGCCGGAGCGGGTGGACACCGGGTTCGTGGTTCCGGGGCCTGAGAGCTACGACTCGGCGGATACGGCGATTCTGGTGGGCAGGGACGAGGAGGAGAACACGGTGACTTTCCGGAACCTGGAGGTCGGAAAGAATTACACGCTTTCCATGGACGGCACCACCAGACTCTATGACAAATACGGCGACGCTGTGTCCATAGACCAGATCGAAAAGGGCGACATCGTGGACGTGACGTTCCTAAAGTCCAAAAAGCATCTGACCACCATGCGGCTGTCTGCCAAGAGCTGGGCCAATGAGGGTGTGGAGCGCTATGAAGTGAACACGGTGCGGGGAGAGGTGACTATCGGAGACGAAGTCTATAAGCTTACGGAGAACACCCAGTATCTGTCCGAGGGCATGAACATCGAGCTGATGGATCTGAACGCTGCGGATGTGCTCAGCTTCCAGGGCATAGGAAATCAGATTTTGACCGTGCAGGTGGAAAAGGGGCACGGCTATCTGCGGCTGGCCAATGACGAGAAATTCGTGGGGGGCTGGATAGAGGTGGGCCAGTCGGTGATACAGCGCATCACGGAGGACATGCTGCTTCTGGTGCCGGAGGGAGCCTACCAGGTAAATATCTCCCACAAGGGAGGGGGCGGCATCAAGAGCGTTGAGATAGAGCGAAACGAGGAGACATTGCTGGATATCGGAGATCTGGAGGTGCCGGAGCCCCAGACCGGCACGGTGCTGTTTTCCGTAAATCCCTCGGGGGCGGAGCTGTACGTGGACGGTGCGCTGGTGGACACCTCCGCGCCTGTGACCCTGGAATACGGGCTGCACCAGATAATCGCCCGGGCAGACGGGTATCAGTCCATCACCCAGTATATCCGCGTGGCCCAGGAATCCGCGGCCTTTGACCTGACTTTGGAGCCCACGGAGGCCGGGGACATGGATATCACCCAGTCGGAGAGCGACAGCAGCGGCTCTCTGCCCGATACCACCACGGACTATTATAAAGTGTATGTGGATGCCCCGGAGGGAGCGGAGGTGTATCTTGACGGTAACTATGTAGGTATTTCTCCCTGCAGCTTCAAGAAAGTGGAGGGCTCCCATATCATCATTCTTCGCAAGACAGGCTTTGAGACCAGAAGTTACACGGTTCAGATAGACAATGAGGAAAAGGACATTTCGTTTTCCTTTGCGGATCTGACAAGATATCCCGTGGAATCCGAGAGCTCCTCGGAGAGCAAAAAACCGTCGGAGAGCAGCAGCTCTTCTTCCAGCAGACATTATACCGGCGGCACCCGCCATTCCCGGGAATCGGAAAGCGACAGAGACTAAAGCCGCAAAACGCGAAAACGCGAAAAGAATGCGATTCGGCGCGGGTGCCGGGGCACACGGGCAGATCCGTCAGGTGTGTCCGCAGGTATCTGCGCCGGCAATCCGTTCGATTCCTATAACCGCACAGCAACACCAAGTAATCAGAATATTTGCGTAAAATGCCTTGACAAACCCGGGAAAACCATATATATATATGTATAGACGTTTCAGAGCGATAACTTAGAAATGTACATCAACAAAGAAAACTCATTATAGGAGGAGTTCAATATGAACAAGACTGAATTGACCGCAGCAATTGCTGAGCAGGCAGGAATTTCCAAAAAAGACGCAGAAAAGGCTTTGAAAGCTTTCACGGATGTGGTTGCTGACGAACTGAAGAAAGGTGAGAAAGTTCAGCTGGTTGGCTTCGGTACTTTCGAAGTGGTAGAGAGAGCAGCCAGAGAGGGCAGAAATCCTCAGAACGGCGAGCCCATGCCCATTGCCGCTTCCAAGGCTCCTAAGTTTAAGGCTGGCAAGGCTTTAAAGGACGTTGTCAACGAGTAATGTGATATTGAATCTGTTGAGTTACAAAGCCCGGTGGAGAAAACGCTCCGGGCTTTTTGTGTATCTGCGGATAGACGAAGAGAGGTGCGGAAATGAGGTTGGATAAGTATCTGAAAGTGTCCCGGCTGATCAAGCGGCGGACAGTGGCCAATGAGGCCTGCGACAGCGGACGTGTGAAGATAAACGACAAGGTGGCAAAGGCCTCTGCGGAGGTGAAGAAAGGCGATGTGATCACCATCTCCTTTGGCAACAAAGAGGTGAAAGCAGAAGTGCTGGACGTACAGGAGACCGTGAGGAAAGAAGCGGCGGCAGAGCTCTTCCGTTATCTTTGACGGGAATCTGGCAGGACAGGGTTCTATCTTTCCCCGGCCTCTCATATACTGTATTCAGATGACAGAGAGGGGCTGGGCGTATGGAAGACTTAAACGGTAGCGCACGTGCGCACAAGGTGGCCATGACCAACAGGAGAAGCTGTTTGGTGGGCGGTGTGAACGATGTGCTTTCTTTCGATATTCATGAAATTCTTCTGGAGACGGAACAGGGAATGCTGATGATAAAGGGGGATGAGCTGCATGTCAGCCGCCTGACCCTGGAAAAGGGCGAGGTAGACATAGACGGAAGAATCGACAGCCTTACATACTCCGACGCAGGCGCTGTCAGCCGAAAGGGCGAATCCCTGCTGACCAGACTGTTCCGGTGAGCCTATGGTGAGCGAAAACATATTTCTTCTGCATTCTCTGGCGCTGGGCGCCTTTGTCACCTTTGTCTATGACCTGCTGCGGATCTTAAGGCGGGTGATCCCCCATGCCCCTATGGTGGTGTCGCTGGAGGACCTGGCTTTCTGGGTGTACTGCGGGGCGGAAGTGTTCCTGCTGATGTATCGGGAGAGCAACGGGACATTGCGCTGGTTTGCGGTGCTGGGAGCCTTGGCGGGGATGTTTATTTACAAGAAAGCAGTCAGCCCCTTGCTGGTGAAATATGCCTCTTTCCTGCTGGGAAAGCTGCTGGAGCTTCTGGGAGCCTTGCTGGGCTGGCTGTGGAAGCCGTTTCGCTTTGCGGGAAAGCAGGCGGGACGGGCGGCCCATAAAACAGGCGGGCGCCTTGGGCGGCGGATGAAAAAAACGATGCGGGCTGCAAAATTACGGTTGACGTTTTTTCTGAAAGTGTTTAAAATGAATTTAAAAGCGTAAGGGGTGGAGCTATGGCGAGAAAGCGGCGAATTGCATATCGGAAGAAGCAGCAGAACCGCTTCAGCATGTTCCTGGTTACGCTGGTGGTGGTAATGATTTTGGTACTGGCAGGGGTGCAGAGCACAGAACTGCGGGACAAGATTGACGATAAACGTGCGGAATCTTTCCAGCTGGACCAGGAGATTGCGGCGGAGGAGCTCCGGGCCCTTGAGATAGAGGCCCTGAGCAAGGAAGTTCAGACAAAGGGATACATTGAGAACATAGCCAGGGAAAAGCTGGGCCTTGTCTATGAGGATGAGATTCTTTTTAAACAGCAGTAAACAGAGACTTGAGAGCGGGATCACAGGCGGGGAGCAATGCTTCCCGCTTTTTTTGTCGTAAAACTTTAAGGGGACAGGTACATGTTTTTGACAAAAAACCGGAAAGATTCTTCCTATAATAAGTACTGCTGCGGGGACAGCGGGCCTGATACGGGCCCTTGCAGCAGAAAGGTGTGGATTTGGCATGCTGAAAAGGAAATGGGAGGAAAAGGAGCTGCAGACAGCTCAGGTATCGGATCTGTGCAGACGCAGGCTCTTGGGCTATGCGGACAGCTTTCACGAGCTGGCTAAAAGCTACGATCAGGAATTTGTGCCGGAGACGGACGACAGAGAGGCGATACTGGCTCAGAGGAGGCTGTGGGAGAGCAGACAGATCATCAGCGGTCATCTGGACGAGATGGCGAAGATTATGACGGAGGCAGCCTGCGAGGTGCTGTCTTTTCGGCCTATGGAGGGCAGGAAAAAGCGTATACTGACCCAGGCGCTGGCGCAGGAGGGCATACAGGTGGAAAATCCCTGCTATCTGCCCAGGGAGGACGGCAGGCAGGCCGTGGTGCTGACCATGAGGGCCCAGAGGGGCAAGGTATCCGTGGAGGACGCGGCGGACATGATTTCCGTGCTGCTAGACCGGAGATTCTGCCCTGCCGCAAGCACTCCCTATGTGGTGGAGCCGGAGCCCCAGAGCTTTGTGCTGGAGGAGGAGACGGGATTTCTGGCCATGACGGGATTCTCGAAAGCCGTAAAAGAAGACGAGACTGTCTCTGGCGACAACTACGCCGTGGTGGAATCCGAAAAGGGCAGGGTGACAGTGATGCTCTCGGACGGCACCGGATCCGGGGAACGGGCGGGAAAGGACAGCGAGCGGGTATTGGATTTGATGGAAAAGATGCTGGAGGCCGGCTACGATATCGATGCGGCCATCAACATGGTCAATACGGCGTTGTTTGCCGCGGGAGAGGACATCAACCATCCCACCCTGGACATATGCGACGTGAATCTTTACGACGGCAGCTGCAAGCTGCGGAAAGTGGGAGGCGCGGCCACTTTTCTGAAGCGGGATCAGGAGGTGGAGCAGGTCACCATGGGAAATCTCCCCCTGGGGGTCTTCGGAACCATGGAAATTCTGCCGGTGGAGAGGAAGCTTCAGGACGGGGACTATCTGGTGATGGTGTCCGACGGGGTGGTGGACGCTTTCGGCGCGGAATATGAGAATACCATGGGCAGCATCATCGCCGGAATCCAGGACCATAGCCCGGTGGAGATTGCGGATCGCCTGCTCAGGATCGCTCTCTGTGCCAGCGCGGGGCGGATACGCGACGACATGACCATAGGCGTCATCGGCATATGGGAGGCCTGAGATTCTCAGGAATGTTTGACTTTTTCCCTGTTTTGGGATAAGATTTGATGCATGGGAATCATAGAACAGACGGAAAAAAAGGTATGTGCCTATATAGAGGAACACGGCATGATCTCACCCGGGGACAGGATCGTGGCAGGTGTGTCGGGCGGGGCGGATTCGGTCTGCCTGCTGGAGATGCTGTTGGCCTACGGGAAGCGGGTGCCCCTGGAACTGTGTGTGGTACATGTAAACCACGGACTGCGGGAGGAGGCCGCGGAGGACGCCGGGTATGTGGAGGAATTGTGCAGACAGAGGAGTCTTCCCTTTTTCCTCACAGAGGCGGATGTGCGGCAGACGGCGCTGGAGGAGAGATGTTCCCAGGAGGATGCGGGCAGGAGGATTCGGTACAGGGCGTTTCGGCAGGCGGCGGAGAGGACGGGCGCGGTGAAAGCGGCTGTGGCCCACAACAGCAATGACAACGCGGAGACCATGCTGTTTCATCTGTTTCGGGGCAGCGGCCTTAAGGGCATCAGCGGCATCGCTCCCATGCGGACCGAGCAGGGCGGAATCTGCATTCTGCGTCCGCTTCTGTGCCTGGAGCGGCAGGAGGTGGAGGCCTATCTGCGGGAGCGGGGGATTCTGTGGCGTGTGGACAAGACCAATCAGGGGGATGATTACAGGAGGAACCGCATCCGCCACCATATACTGCCCTATGCCATGGAGGAGGTCTGTGCAGGGGCCGTGGGGCATATGCTGCAGACAGCCGCGCAGCTGCAGGAGACGGAGCGGTATCTCGGGGAGCAGACAGGGAAAGCGCTGGAGCAGTGCGCGCAGGCCGTATCCGGGGAGGAGACTGCGATGGGCAAATGGGATACGGCGCCGGGGGAAGCGGTCCGGGAGTCGGGTGATCCGCCCGGGAGGCCGGAGGAGAAGGGACTTCACGGGCCCTGCGCGGCAGGGTACCGGGTGGATGTGAAAGCCTTTCAGAGCTTCCATGAAGCCCTGCGGGGACGGATGCTGCTGGAGCTGATGAAGCGGCTGTCTCCCACGGGAAAGGACATCTCCTCGGTGCATGTCCGGGACGTGCTGTCCCTGTTTGAGAGAGAGGGAAACCGGAGCGTGAGTCTGCCCTTTGGCATCAGGGCCGGACGCCGGTACGACCGGGTGATACTGGAGCGCGCGCAAGCAGAGGCAGGGCCGGCGGGCGAGGAGCAGAGGCTCTGGCAGCCGCCTGTGGAGGTGCCCCTGACAGAGGAGCTGTTTCGCGCCCCTGTGCGCTGCGGCCTGGGGAATCTGGGCGAAATGGAATTTTCCGCTTTTTTCATAAAAAAAGCCGGAGAACTTCCCCAAAATCAGTATACGAAATGGTTCGACTATGATAAAATGGAAGAACGCGCAGTTATCCGCTTCCGGAGTAAGGGAGATTTTCTTACCATAGCGGACGGAGCGGGCAAAGTCGCGCATAAGTCCGTTAAGGATTACATGATCGCGGAAAAGATTCCAAGACATCTCCGGGACGGAATACCGGCGGTGGCCTTTGGAAGCCATATTCTGTGGCTGGTGGGCTGGCGGATCAGCGAGGCTTTTAAGGTAAGAGGAGACACAGAGCGTGTTTTACAGGTGAAATTCATCAAAAGGCAGGGAAGCGGAACGGAGGAGAAAAATGTCGGAGCACATTAAGGTACTTTTGACGGAAGAGGAAGTGGATGCGAGGATTCAGGCCATCGGGGATCAGATCAGCAGAGATTACGAGGGAAAACAGGTACATTTGATCTGCGTATTGAAAGGCGGAAGCTTCTTTATGTGTGAGCTTGCAAAGCGTATTACAGTGCCGGTGTCATTGGACTTTATGGCGGTATCCAGCTATGGCAGCGGAACGGAATCCAAGGGTGTGGTGAAAATCGTAAAGGATTTGGACGATTCCATCAAGGACAAGGACGTGCTGGTGGTGGAGGACATTGTGGACAGCGGCAGAACCCTGAGCTATCTGCTTAAGATGCTCTGGAGCAGAGGACCGAAATCTCTGCGGCTGTGCACGCTGTTGGATAAGCCCGAGAGGCGCGTGGTGGATGTGGACGTGGACTATACGGGCTTTCAGATTCCGGATGAGTTCGTGGTGGGGTATGGCTTGGATTACGATCAGAGATACCGTAACCTGCCCTATATCGGTGTCGTGGAATTGTAGGCGGGCGGTTTTGCGCTTTGGCCGCGGGGGCTTGTAAACGCCAAGACGGCCGGGCAGACAGGGAAGTGCGGGACAAATAGGAGGCTTTTAAGTTGAGGCAGTTCAATCGAGGATTTCATTCATATTTTGTATTTATTCTCCTGCTTCTCATGGGAGTGGCACTGCTGACATCGCTGAACGGGGCGGAGGAGGAGTATACCAAGGAGGAGTTCGTTGCCGACATGGAGGCGGACAAGGTCCGGGAAGTGGTGGTAAGACCGAACAGCGAGGTGCCCACGGGGTATCTGGACGTAAAGCTGCGGACCGGCGGGGACCGGAAGCTGTATGTGACGGACATCAGGGAGGCGGAGGAACTGGCGCGCAGCCACGGCTTCGACCCGGTGGTAAAGGACGTGCCCAGGGAGGGGTGGGTTCTGACCACTTTGGTGCCTATGCTCATCGTGCTGGCGGTGGGAATCTTTCTGTTCATGATGATCAATGCCCAGAATGCGGCGGGCGGCAACGGCAAAATGATGAATTTCGGCAAGAGCCGGGCCAAATTGTCCATGGGTGACAAGAGCATTACGTTTGAGCAGGTGGCGGGCCTGCAGGAGGAGAAAGAGGAACTGGAGGAAATCGTGGATTTCCTGCGGGATCCCGGAAAATATATCAAGGTGGGCGCCAGGATTCCCAAGGGCGTGCTTCTGGAGGGACCTCCCGGAACCGGCAAGACGCTGCTGGCAAAGGCGGTGGCCGGAGAGGCGGGCGTGCCGTTCTTCAGCATCTCGGGCTCCGATTTCGTGGAGATGTTCGTGGGCGTGGGCGCGTCCAGGGTCAGAGATCTGTTCGAGGAGGCCAAGAAGAACGCGCCCTGCATTGTGTTCATCGACGAAATCGACGCCGTGGCCAGGAGAAGGGGTACCGGCATGGGCGGCGGCCATGACGAGAGGGAGCAGACGCTGAACCAGCTGCTGGTGGAGATGGACGGATTCGGCGTCAACGAGGGGATTATCGTCATGGCGGCCACCAACCGGGTGGACATTCTGGATCCGGCTATTCTGCGCCCCGGGCGGTTTGACAGAAAAGTAGCCGTGGGCAGGCCGGATGTCAGCGGCAGGGAGGATATTCTGAAAGTCCATGCCAGAAATAAGCCTTTGGCCGAGGATGTGGACTTGAAGCGGGTAGCCCGGACCACGGCGGGCTTCACAGGGGCGGATCTGGAGAATCTGCTGAACGAGGCGGCCATCAATGCGGCGAAAGCAGGCAAGGGCTTTGTGGCGGAGGAGGATCTGAAGAAAGCCTTTGTGAAAGTAAGCATCGGCACGGAGAAGAAGAGCCGTATCGTGTCCGACAAGGAAAAGAGGAACACGGCATACCACGAGGCGGGGCACGCCATTCTGTTCCATGTGCTTCCGGACGTAGGACCGGTGTACACAGTGTCCATCATTCCCACCGGGGAGGGTGCCGCAGGCTATACCATGCCCCTGCCGGAGCGGGATGAGATGTCCCGGACCAAGGGACAGATGTTGCAGTATATTATGGTCTGTCTGGGAGGCCGCATCGCGGAGGAGATCATTTTCCAGGATATCACCACAGGGGCTTCCAACGATATCAAGAAAGCCACCAAGATGGCCCGGAGCATGGTGACGAAGTTCGGCATGTCGGATAATATCGGCGTCATCTGCTACGATGAAGATGACGATGAAGTCTTCATCGGCCGGGATTTGGCCCACACAAAATCACACAGTGAGGCTGTCTCCGGCGAAATCGACAGGGAAGTGAAAGCCATCATCGACGACTGCTACGCAAAGGCAAAGGAGATTATCCTTTCCAGGCAGTTTGTGCTCCACAGCTGTGCCGAACTGCTGCTGGAAAAGGAAAGAATCGGAAGAGAAGAGTTCGAGGCGCTGTTTACAGAGGCCAAAGCAGCGACGGAAGCATAGGACTTATACAAATTGCATAAAAAAATAATGCATTCATTGTCAAGTTTGTTGGTTTTTGGTGTTGGCAAAAGGGGAGGCAAATGGTATTATAGTATGCGTAACCCCCAATACATTATATAGTTTTTTGCTATACCCCATAAGAAATACCTTCTCTAGAAAAGGACAGTCACCCCATGGCTGTCCTTTTTGCCGCGCATCTGATTTCCGGCAGGGCGTCTATATGCTTTTCCCGCGGCTGTCCGCCGGCTTCCTCATGTACGCCAGCCCGGCTGCATCCGCCAGAATCCAGCCAATGGGGATGGCGCTCCAGATACCGTACACGCCGATTCCCGGCAGGGGTGCCAGCAGATAGGCCAGCAGCACCCGGGTTCCCAGGGAGATGACCGTGAGCACCAGAGACATTTCAGGCCGGTTGATGCCCCGGTAATAGCCGTAGAGCAGGAACAATATGCCGATGCCGCAGTAGAAAGCTCCCTCTATCTGAAGATAACCCACGCCCACGGCGATGATCTCCGTCTCCCCGGGGCTGACGAACAGCATCATCAGATAGGGGGCGAACAGGAAGATCAGCAGGGAAACCGCCAGGCAGAAAGCCATGGAGACTTTCAGCGCGCTCTTCATGCCCAGCTTTACCCGGTCCTCCCGGCCCGCGCCGTGGTTCTGGGAGATGAACAGGGAGAACGCGTTGCCGAATTCCTGGGCGGGCATATAGGCGAAGGAATCGATCTTCACGGCTGCCGCAAAGGCTGCCATCACCACGGGGCCGAAGCTGTTCACCAGGCCCTGGATCATCAGGATACCGAAGTTCATGACGGACTGTTGGACGGAGGAGGAGAAAGCAAACCGCAGAATCTCCGCCAGGGAAGCCTTTTCCCCGCCCCTCTCCCGCCTGTGGAAACGCAGCTTGGGCTCCTTTATCCAGGTGTAGGCCATGAGACCTATGCCGGATACGGCCTGGGCCATCACCGTGGCGGCAGCAGCCCCGGCTATCCCCCAGCGGAAGACAATGACGAAGACCAGATCCAGGACGATGTTCAGCAGTGCGGTGCTGCCCAGGAAATACAGGGGCACCACGGAATTGCCCACGGCCCGCAGCAGATAGGCGAAATAGTTATACAAGAAGACGAAGACAAGGCCCGTGAAGATGATCCACACATAGGAGTGCATCATCTCCATCAGCTGCGGCGGGGTTTGCAGGAGCCGCAGGATAGGGCGGCAAAAGGCCATGACCAGGAGATTCAGGGCCACGGTGACACCGCCGATGAGCAGGAAAGAGAGCCGCATGCAGCTCTTCATGCGCGCCTCCTCCTTTCGGCCGAAGTAATAGGAGAACAGAGCGCCGCTGCCCATTGCCATGCCGATGAGGATGGAAGTCAGAAATGTCATCAAAGTGTAAGCGCTTCCCACCGCGGCCAGGGCATCCGGCCCCAGGACGCGGCCTACCACCAAAGTGTCCGCGATATTATAAAACTGCTGCAGCAGATTCCCCAGGATCATGGGGCCTGCGAACAGCAGAAGATTTGAAGTCACGTTTCCCTGTGTCAGATCTTTTTTCATATAACTCACTCTTTTGCATCATTATTCTCTGTCAGGTGCGCTCCCGCCGCATGCAGGATTGCTTCCAGGACCCTTTTATCATAGCAGATTCCAGGCGGGGTGTAAAGACTCTGGGTTGTCGAGAATAGCGATTGCAAACAGCGGACGGTGCGGTTATAATTGAGGGGAGGCGGAGGGGAGAGGAAATGATGCGGCCCGGGCAGCGGTTTGTAGCAAAAATGATGCAATGATGGATTATGATAGAACCGTATTCGGAAGAAATTCGTTTTCCATGACAAATGAACGGAGGAACTGTCAATGGGGAAAAGGGGAACGGCGATTACGGCCATATGCCTTTTGATCTGCATGGGGGGCATGGCGCATCCGGCGCGGGCGCAGGCCCAGAACGAATCCACTGCGCTTCTGGTGCAGCAATACCAGGCTTACCAGGATGCTTTCGAGTCCATACAGTCCCTGGAGGACGCGCAGGAAGCGGGATATGACATCATTGAGGAGCAGCGCTTTCCGGTGGTGCTGGAGACTTTCGGCCAGGACGAGGTGGAGCTGGTGCCCCTGATGCACAGGGAGTACAAAAGGCTGGCGATCCTGATCGCGGACAGCGCCGGGAACGTGCTTTTCAAGACAAATCAACTGGAGACCAATTACAAATATCCGGGACAGCTGGAACAGCCCACCAAAAGCCTGGAATCCGTGTCCTTTCAGGAGCTGGACCACGACGGGCTGACGGACATCGTGCTGATCACCACATGTGAGAACGACACCGGGGACTATGCGGGCAAAAGTTATAGGGTGGGGGACGTGCTGTTCCAGCGGGACGGGGATTTCTACCGGGACTGGCGTATTTCCGACAAGATAAACCGCTTCAGCATGAACAAGAGCGCGGATTTTATCGCCTCCTATGTGGGCGAGGGGCATTCCACGGAGATCCTTTATACCGCCACCACATTGAAAGAGCTCACGGACCATGGCTTCCAGGTGGTGCAGGAGCACAGCTATCGGATAGACTTTGAGAAACAGGGCAGACTTCTGGTGGCGCCGGGTTTTATCAGCATGGCGGATTATGATGTGTTCATGATCTATCTGGTGAATGGCCAGGGGGATATTGTCTGGAGCTTCCAGCCCATGGAGGACTACGACAATCTATATGCGCTCAAAGGGATGGTCTGCCTGGACGTGGACGGCGACGGGATGAAAGATGTGGTAGTGCTGGCCAGGTACAGCTATGCCGGGCCGGATGCAGAGCTTTTAATCGATACAAAGTGCGATATTTATTACCAGCGTACGGACGGGTTCGAGGCGGAGAAGAATTTCGACGATATTTATCAGTGCGGTTCCGAGGATACCATGGAGGAGCTGGTGGAGATTATCAGAGAATATTGGGGGTGGCCAAAAGAGGAATGATCAATATACTGATTGTGGACGATGAAAAATCTATCTGTGACTTGATAGACATTAACCTTTCGGCGGCGGGATATCACTGCAAGACCGTGCAGGACGGGCTGGAAGCCATTGACATGATTGAGGCGGAGAACTTTGACCTGATTCTGCTGGACATTATGCTTCCCGGGGCGGACGGCTATGACATCATGGAGTACATCAGGCCTCTGCGGATTCCCGTGATATTCATTACGGCAAAGCATGAGGTCAGAGACAGGGTCAAGGGCCTGAAGCTGGGGGCGGAGGACTATCTGGTGAAGCCCTTTGACGTGGTGGAGCTCATGGCCAGGGTGGAGGTGGTGCTGCGGCGCTACAACAAGACGGAAGCCCTGCTGACGGCCGGGGATGTGGTGGTGGACACCGAGGCCAGAAAGGTGACCAAGGCCGGAAAGCCCGTGATCCTCACCAACAAGGAATACGGGCTGCTGGTTTTGTTCATCAGCAACAAGAACATAGCCCTGTTTCGGGAGAATCTCTATGAAAAGGTGTGGGGGGACGAATATCTGGCGGACAGCCGGACGCTGGACCTCCATGTCCAGAGGCTGCGCCGGAAGATGGGCTGGGAGGAGAATCTGGTGGCAGTGTACAAGGTAGGCTACCGGCTGGAGATCTGAGCATGAAGTTTGTATACAAGATTTTGCTGTGGACGATCATCATTATGGCAGTGGCCTTTGGCCTGAGCGGATACCTCTTCGTGAATTCCGTCTTCCAGAAATCCATGGAGCGGGAGGTGGCCCAGGCCCTGGACGGCAGCAACATTCTGCGCTTTGCCTTTGAGACGGCGGCTCTGAACATACCCACCAAATACAATGTGCTGCAGGATGTGGCCGTGGAGCAGATCGGCTCCAAGCTGGAGAGCAGCGGCCAGGGAACGGAGAGGTACTTAAGACTGTCCAATGAGGAAAAGGAAGTGCTCTACCAGAGCATCGGATTCGCCCAGGACACCAGCCTCCTGGATCAGATTGCGGAGGATGCGAGAATCTGGCAGGTGGTGTGGCAGGAAGAGCACTACTATGTCCATACGGGAATCATGGTCAATGCGCTGGACAGGAGCCTGTATCTGGAGACTCTGGAGGATGTGACGGAGGTGTTTGAGGAGCGAACGCTGGGTTTTTCCGTCTACAGACGGGTGACTCTGATCATGCTGGCGGCCAGCTCAATCGTAATGTTTTTAATCTGTACCTGGCTGACCAAGCCCATCCGTCTGCTGACCGGCGCCACCAAGCAGATGGCCCAGGGGGATTACAGCTATCGGGCGAAAAAGATCGGCAATGACGAACTGGGACAGCTGACCATGGATTTCAACAGCATGGCCAATGTGCTGGAGGGGACCATCGGAGAGCTGCAGGAGGCAGTGCGCTCCAGAGAAGAGTTCATCGCGGCGTTTGCCCATGAGCTGAAGACGCCGTTGACTTCTATCATCGGCTACGCGGATCTGCTGCGCTCCAGAAAGCTGGACGAGGAGAAACATTTCCTGTCCTCCAACTATATTTACACAGAGGGAAAGCGCCTGGAGAATATGTCTTTCCGTCTGCTGGACATCATTATCACCAAGCGGGAGGCCATTGATCCCCAGCCGGTGGCGGCCAAGTTGCTGTTCGAGTATCTAAAGGATATGTTTTCCGGCAATAAGGAGCAGAGGATTCGGTTCGCCTTTGACAGCGGGACCGTGTACGCGGAGGCGAATCTCCTGAAATCCGTTCTGCTGAACCTGGTGGACAATGCCTGCAAGGCTTCCAGCGAGGGAGGCCTGGTGAAAGTGCTGGGCAGGCGGATGGAGAACGCCTATGCTTTCCAGGTAAAGGATTACGGCGTGGGCATTCCCAAAGAGGAGGTGATGAAAGTCACCAAGGCTTTTTACATGGTGGACAAGTCCAGATCCCGCAGCAGGAACGGGGCGGGACTGGGGCTTGCTCTGTGTGTGGAGATATTGCGGCTTCATGAGAGTGAGTTGGAGATAGAGAGCCAGGTGGGAGAGGGCACCTGTATTAGCTTCGTGATTCCGGACAGAAAAGCAAGAGGCGCACCGGACGGGGCTGACAGGCAGAAAGCGGCAGAGGAGACGCTTCTGCAAAATGAGATAGCCTATAAGGCACCGCGGGAGAAAGAGCGCCATACCGGGAGGCGACAGCAGAGCGCGGAAACCCGGGACGCCGGCAGGCCCCGGGCCGCGGCGGAAACCGACGGCGCAGAGCAGGAGCGTGGAGAGGACCACAGGATACGGGAAGAGGCGGATGGAGATGCGGAATGGGAAGATGACGAGAAAGAACTGGGAGAAGCTTAGCCTGCTGATGATTCCTCTGGCGGCAGTCATTGTAGGGCTGGCGGTATGGGGACCGGAGGTGCTGGCGCAATACCGGGATAAGGGTATCCTGAACCAGATTCAGGCGCAGGAGACGCAGACAGGGGCCGAGGGCTACCGCTATTCTTTGGGCAGCAACGAAAAAGTATACATTCTGTCGAAATGCCTGAACAACCAGATCCTGCCGGAAAGTGAGCAGAATGCCATGACCCGGAACAAACTGGACTATGATAATCTCACGGGCATTTACGCGTTCGTTGCCAACAAGAAAGACGCCTCCGGCCAGGATGTGGAGGAGAGCGCGGGGATCAAGCTGGCCAACCAGGGCATACGGGAACTGAAAGAGAGGGGAATCCTGCCGGAGGGCATCCAGGAGCTGTCGGAAAGCTCCTACAGCGCCGTGTTGTACTCAGCAATCGATGTGCCGGATCCCCAGAACAATGTGCTGGTCTGGAAGATCAATCTGGACACCAGCTTACAGAATGCCAACAAAGAGAACCGACTGCTGGATGCCTATGTGGATGCGGATACGGGCAGGATCTACGAGTTCTATGCCCGGACAGGAATCGATTCCTGGGACATAGTGGATGCGGACGGCATCATAGCGGCATGGGCAGAGTATATGGAACTTGGCGAACCGCAGAAGTACGAGAATACGAATCCCCTGGCGGAGAATACGCCCTATTTCAGGAAATATACCTTTTCCGGAATGGATAAGGAGGACGTGGTGGCCACGGTGGGGTATTACGAGGGAATCAACGAATTGTACCTGAAAATATCCAGGTAAGGCGGCCGATGTTACAATCCTGATACAAAAAAGATAAAGAACGGATACAAAAAGGATGTCATTATGATGGAGCTCTTTCGTATGCTGGACAGGGAAAGCGCGGAGGAGACGGAGCATGTGCAGACAGAGCAGGAATTACAAAAAAAGAAAGTTGGTGAGGACGGTGGCGTTCCTTGCTGCTTTCTTTTTGTCCGCGGCTGTTATGGGCAAGGGCTTTTATCTGCTGGCCTCCAAATGCATCAGCGTCTTTGCCCAGGAGGACGGGGACCGTGGGGCAGCAGAGCCGGTCGATGACCGGACGTCCGGGGAGAAACCCGTGTTCACAAAGGTGGAGAGGAACGGGTGGATTGTGGCCATTGACCCCGGGCACGGCGGAGAGGACGACGGCTGCTATCGGGAGGGCGTGTCGGAAGCCCATGTGAATCTGGAGCTGGCCAGGGCGCTTTCGGAGAAGCTGCAGGCCCTTGGCTTCGAGACCGTCATGCTGCGGGAAGACAATGAGACGCTTCCCTCCTTGGAGGAGCGGGTGACGGAGGCCGCGAAAGCGGGAGCCCATATTTTCGTCAGCATCCACCAGAACGCCTACGACGGCACGGAGAGCGGAGTCTCCGGCATCGAGACCTGGTATTGCGATAACCTGGCGGACAGCGGCCGGCTGGCGCAGCTGATACATGAGGGCGCGGTACAGAGAACAGGGGCTGTGGACAGAGGGGTTCAGGAGACTGACGAATTGTACGTAGTCAGAAATGCTTCCATGCCCGCCTGTCTCATTGAGACGGCATTTCTGTCCGACCCTGCAGAGCGAAATGCCATTACCTCGAAAGCATATCAGGACAAGCTGGTTGAGGGAATGGCGGAGGGCATCGATGCTTTTTTCAAATAATCCTTGCCATTCGGGTAAAACTATGCTACAATCTTTTTGTTCGGGGTGATGTACCCCGCATGGATGGGTTCCCGAGTGGCCAAAGGGGACAGACTGTAAATCTGCTGCAAATTGCTTCGGTGGTTCGAATCCACCCCCATCCACTTTGTTGAAAATAGGCAGGTATGGTGGAATAGGCAGACACAAGAGACTTAAAATCTCTCGGGGGCGACTCCGTGCCGGTTCAAGTCCGGCTACCTGCATTGTTTTTTGAGAATCCACACTTTCGGTCAGTCACTGAAGTGGATTCTTTTTCTTTGCCCAAAAGCCTTATAATCGCATTGGCGGAAGAAATCTTCTTGTTAAAGTCCATATGCGTATAGATGTTTGCAGTGGCAGAGATGTTGCTGTGTCCCAGCCATTCCTGGATTTCTTTCAGGCTCACTCCATGTGCGAAAAGCAGGGAGGCGCAGCTGTGCCTGTGAACAGTAACAGTCTCGGGAACCGGGGCAGAAATTTAACAAATCTGTTCCTTGCATTAAGGAGTGTTTGTGGTTATACTAAAGATACACTTTAAAGAAAGAGGTGGGTTGTATGAGGCCCAGGGGTGATTGCTTGGGCGCTATTGAATATTTTACCAAGAGGGGGGGAGACGGACAAATGGAGAAAGCGGAAAAGATAATCCTGTTTCAGGGAGATTCTATCACGGACGGCGGCCGGTTGAAAGGCAGGCAGAATGAGTGGGATTTGAACCATCAGATGGGGCACGGGTATGCGTTCCTGATCAATGCTGCTATGGGATGCAGATATCCGGAAAAGAATCTTTGCTTTTTTAACAGAGGAGTCTCGGGAAACAGAATTGCGGATCTGTACGGCAGATGGACGGAAGACACACTTTGCCTTAAGCCGGACATTTTGAGCGTCCTGGTAGGCATCAATGACTGTGGGAGCACGCTGCATGATGGAGCCGGCTCCCCGCCGGCCAGATTCGAGAAAATATTTCAGCTGATGCTGGATGAAGTTCGGGAGGCGAATCCCGCGGTAAAAATCGTATTGTGCGAGCCCTTTGCGCTGCCGGTGGGCCCGCTTCAGGATGATTTTGACGCCTGGAGGGAGCTGCTGGAACCGCTGCAGGAAAAGGTCAGATGCGTCGCGGAGAAAAATAGGGCGGTATTTGTCCCGCTTCAGGAGAGATTTCAGGAGCTGCTTTCAGTCAGAGAGGCAAAGTACTGGGTATGGGACGGAGTCCATCCCACCGTATGCGGACATCAGGTGATCGCACAGCAGTGGATGGACTGCACGGGATGCAGTGCTGGCGCATTTCTCTGAGAAACTTTCCGGCCTTTTTGCATGTTTCTCACAAAGCCGGGACTGTGTGAAAACGGAGGACATGGATGATGAACCGGACAATCGGAGAAAAAATAGCCGCCCTTAGAAAGGCAAAAAATATTACCCAGACACAGCTGGCGGAATATCTGTTTCTGGTACCCCAGACCATATCCAAATGGGAGGTTGGAAACGGTACGCCGGATGTAGCTCTGCTGCCGAGGATCGCGGATTTCTTCGGGGTGAGTATGGATGAGCTGTTCGGGAGATCCCCTGTGGACAGGGCAGTTGATTTGGTGCTGCGATACTCTGTTTTGAGAGACGAGGTTTCTTTCCGGGAGGCCATGGACTGCCTCGACTCGCAGCTTCAGATCATAGACCGGCAATTGGAAAACAACATCGGAGACACGGCAGAACTGGAGCGGGATAAAATCCGACTGGAAAGCAATAAAATGCATTTGCTGCTCCAGCAGGGATGGGAATCCGGCCGGAGAGCACTGGATTTGGCGGAGAAACTGGCACAGAAGACCGGGGAAATGCCTTTCCGCCTGCAGCGGGTGCAGTTGCATACCATGCTGGGGAAAAATCGGCAGATACGTCTGGAATGCGAAAAAAATTTCCGGGAATCTCCTTGCGCGGACACACTTTTGCTCTACTTTGAAGCGCTGTGCGATGTGGGCTATGACGAGGACATATTGAAATTGTTGGAAACGGAAGAGACGGTCATTTCACTGATGAGGCCGCCTTCTTCTGACAATGCTGTCCTGTGGCACCAATGTCTTCTGGCCGCGCTTAAAATCGGGGATATCGAATATGTTGAGAAACACCGGGAAACGGTATTGCGTTACGGTCAGGACTTTGACAAATTTTCACTGTTGTGGGAACTGACGAAATCCTACAAGGCCAGGAACCTCACCGAAAAGTACACTGTCACCAGGGAAATGGTACTTTCCCTGATGCCCCGTGTGAAACTGGAACCCTATATAAAGGAAGCAACAAAACAGGCACTGCAGGAGCTCTGAATCCGGATACCATGGTTTATTCACAGCGTATGTTATTCAGTTAAGAAGTACCGGTTTAGACAACCCCTGCCGCGTAGCCGATCATTTCATTTTGCCCACGGACACATTTCCGTGCATTTTTGCGGGACCTGCGTAAATCCTTGTAACAGTTCAACCCTCTGTCCGAACTGTTGCGTTAAGAACAAGGCGCGAAAAAGCTTATTTTCCTGCTGTATAAATATATCTGGCCATTGCCTGCTCAAAATGCTGACAGGATTGCTCGGACCACATTGTCTGCATCATTAACAGATCAAACCATTTCCCATGCTTCTCTCTTTCAAATTCCGCCTTATGCCTTATGGCGGCTTCTCTTTTCGCTTTCAGTAATTCGTAAGATTGTTTTGTGATATTTCTCACATCATATTTCATCTGATTCTGTTTCAGGGCTTTCGCCAATTCTGTGGTGTGTTCATCCAGGGTCTTAGGAACCAGTTCTCCCTCCTGATAGCCTGCAAACAAAATACCCTCCGGCTTTAACCATCCTTTTATCTGTGCCACAAAGGCACTCATGTCTTTGGCAAAGTACATGGTATCCATGGATACAACAATATCAAAAGACTGATTCGGATAATCAATCTCACCGATGATTCCCTCCTGAAAATCCGCTCTATTCGGAAATAACGCCCTTGCAGTTGCGATTGCCTTTCGGGAGTAATCAAAGCCGTGAATAAATGCGCCTGTCTTTTTTTGCAGATATCCCAACATTTTACCGTTTCCGCAGCCGATATCCAATATATGAACATCCTCTTTTGCCGGAATACATGGCAGGATCATATCTATTTGCGCAATGTTGCTAAATCCATCCTGCGAAAAATCCTGCCCAAATGCATCGCAACAAAATGTCCGAAATGCCGCAGATTTTTCCGCCATTTCATAAAACGATTCGTATTCATCATAGAAAAGTAATTTCTCTTTTTCCATAGCCTCTCCCCGCAGTAAACGACTCTATAATTTAGGATACATCTGTATCATTATAATCTATTTTCGATGAACACACAATTCCGATGCGGAGGTTTATTTAAAAAAGAGTTTCCATACAATGCTCTGTTGTAATGAATGCAACCGCAGATTGCTTGGAAACTATTTTCTTATAAGGTATTCTGTAAGTATCCAAAAAACAAAGGAAAAGGAGTAATGGCATATGTATCGTTATCTGTTGCGGAAAAAGGGATATTGTGTATTATTCGCGGTACTGCTTGTGACCAGCGGCGTGGCAGGTCCCTTGTTCTCTTTAGTCATGAGCGCGTTGGTGGACTGTGCGGGAAGAAATGCGGAGGAACTGTTTCGTACGCTTCTGGGAGGGATTGGGTACGCGGTGATTTACAATGTTCTGGCACTGTCTTACCGCTGCATGAAGACCTGGATTTTGACGGACGCAAGGTATTCGCTGAAGAGAGACATTTTTGCTGCGATTATGAACCGGAGCGTGGCGGATTTCGACGCCGGGAGCAGTGCGGAATACATGAACGAACTGAGCAATAACCTGAATCAGTTTGAAAATGTGTACTGGGGCAATCATCTGCACCTGTTGGAATGCCTGATGTCCTTTATCGCCGCCGCGGCAATCTGCATCTCCCTGCAGCCGCTTCTGCTGGTACTGATGCTCTTCCTGGCGCTGCTTTCCATGGGCGTAACCAGACTGACAACATCCCCTCTTGAGAAAAGTATGGAGAGCTTTGCCAATAGCGCGGAGGCCTATACAGGGGAAATCCGGGATGATTTCGCCGGATTCCGTTTGGTTCGTTCCTTTGGAATCCTGTCCCTCATCCTGCGAAAACATGATAATAAGAACCGCGCCATGGAGACGGCGAACAGGCAAAACACAAACTGCAGAATGGTATGCGCTTATGCGGGAAATTTTGTGGGACTGCTTTCTACCGTACTGGTGATGGCGATGGCGTCATATTTTTCGCTGAAAGGAATGTTTTCTGCTGGGACAGTGATTGCTTTCGGACATTTGATTGGACAAATCATCTCTCCGATCGAATCCATGCCCTCCATTGTAGCTAATTTCCGCGCCGCCAGACCTCTGAAAAAGCGGTTTCGGCATTTACTGGGGGGAAATATCACATCCCGGAATTTGCTGAACCAGGCGGGCAAAAATGATTCTACGGAAGAAGAACCTGATACTTTCTTTCCGAAATCAAACGGCTTCCGGGAGGAAATCATTTTGGATGAGCTTTCTTTCAGATATGGAGAAAACATAAATGACGAGTACCCGATGGCAGAAAACTATCCCACAGAAAGCGGCAATCCTCCCAGGCAAGAAAATCTTTCCAGGGAAGTACTCCGCAATCTCTCTTTCCGTTTCCAGGCAGGACAGCATTATGCCGTTATCGGAAAAAGCGGCTGCGGAAAGAGTACGCTTCTCTTTTTGCTTCTGGGGTATTATCCCAATTACAGCGGAAGCATCCGTTATGACGGCGTGGAATTGAGGGAGCTGACACGGGAATATCTGGGAAATACCGTGGCATATGTCTCTCAGGATACCTTTTTGTTTCAGGACACAATTCAAAATAATATCACGCTATATCATGAAGAATACACTCTGCAGGAGATCAATGCGGCGCTGAAACAGGCAGGATTGAAAGAGCTTGTGGATTCTCTTCCGGAGGGACTTTCCACAATGGTGGAGGAAAACGGCAAAAACTTTTCGGGCGGCGAAAAGCAGCGTCTCAGTCTCGCCAGAGCGCTGCTTGGGAAGAGTCGGGTACTGCTGTTGGATGAGTTTACCGCCAATCTGGACAAAGAAACGGCGGAAAGAATCGAAGCGCAGGTCATGGGACTTAAAGACTGCCTTGTCATCACTGTCACGCACCGTCTGACTCCGGATATGCACTCACGATATGACGGGATTCTGGACCTGACGCAGGCAGGAAACTTCTCTTTTTGATGCTGTCCCAAACCACCGTGATTATGGTGATCAGCACCACAAGCACCCCAAACCGCAGCAGCATATCGGTTACCCAACTGACTTTTCCGTGGCGATACATATCCAACACATATTCGGCATCCACATCATAGTCCGCTGCCATCTGCTCCAGCATTCGGCGCTCCTGGGTGGTGGCAGAGCGGACATAGCCGACGGGATAGTGATCCGTCCCAGTCAGATTCAGGTAATCGTCAAAGTATACACAAAGGTAAGAGCCGTCCTCCAGCTCTGTCAGATGATAACGGTTGTAAGAGCCGCTGACAATCCCCTGGAAGAATCTCTGCAACGGCGACAGCGGATAGTTTCCGGCAATGTATTCCGAAATCGTAACCTGCCTCCTGCTGCCGCGCTTTCCCGTGTAATGGGTCCCCGCCGCCTCCACGTCACGCAGCCGCATCAACGGACAGGCCACCAGTCTGCCGCCGGATATGGTAGCCGGAACCTGATCCGAAAAAGAGGCCGCTGTCTCCTCCCGGCTCTCTATCGTCCGGACGCTTTCTCCGGGTTTCTGGCCCTGCCCCGTGCCTGTGCCCGCCCACAAATCATAGATCCATCCCGTGGGTGCGGACAGCATGATCCCCATGGACAGAATGCCAAACAGGATAATCTTGAATACTTTTAATACTTTGCTGTCTTCACTCTCCATATCGATTCCTCTTCTTACGCTATTTCTTCTCCTGGTTATTTTAGTCCCCTGTGGGAAAAGTGTTCCCGCTTTGCCGCAGCCGGAATACCATCCACCTGGGCTGTCAGGGGGGGGCAGCCATAGTGGTCAGTCCCAATTCATCCTGCAGTCACATAAAATATTATAACACAAAATATATGGGAATTGGTAAACTTCAGGAAAAATTATAAGTTCGAGTATGATGACGCAAGCAGAAACGTAGAAAGAGCATTGCAGGCGTTGGAGCAGGCAAAACAGCGTGCAGCCAATAAGAAAAGAAAGCCGATTCGGTATTTTTCTGTTGCATTCTATAAGGATGTGTGTTGCAATAGAAATATAACCGCACAAGGGGTTGTTTTGCCGCCTGCGGCGACGGAAAGACAACGGACAATTTATGACAGCGAAACAAGCGGAAAGTGATCGGAAAGGAGACGGGAATGGGAGCTTTTGAAACGGGTAAATATCCCAATTTTTTGGCAGAGATTGGGATAGACGAGGAGGAAATCCGGAAGAAATTGCAGGAGACGGTACATACCTTTTTCTATGGAAATGAGGAGGAGCGCATTTACCATCCTGTGGGGGCGGACATGGGATATCTTGAGGACACGGGAAATCATGATGCCAGGACGGAGGGCATGTCCTATGGGATGATGATCTGTGTCCAACTGGACATGAAAGAAGAATTTGACCGTATCTGGAAATGGTCCAAGACATATATGTATCTGGAGGATGGTGAAAACGAGGGTTATTTTGCCTGGAGCTGTAAACCGAACGGAGAGAAAAATGCTTTTGGGCCGGCGCCGGACGGAGAGGAATATTATGCCATGGCGCTGTTTTTCGCCTCGCACAGGTGGGGGGACGGGGATGGGATTTATCAGTATTCCAGAGAAGCCAGAAGCATTTTGAAAGCCTGTATTCATAAGGGGCAGAACGGCAGGCCGGGAGCGCCTATGTGGAACCGGGAGAACAAACAGATTCTGTTCGTTCCGGGATGCGGGTTTACAGACCCCTCATATCATCTGCCGCATTTTTATGAGCTTTTCGCACTCTGGGCGGATCAGGAGGACAGGGATTTCTGGAAACAGGCTGCAGAGGCCAGCAGAAAGTATCTTGCGAGAGCCTGCCATCCTGTCACGGGTATGAGTCCTGAATACGGGGAATTTGACGGAACGCCCGTAAACAGGAAGATGCCCTGGGGAGAAATGCATCATCAATTCTACAGTGATTCTTATAGGACTGCGGCCAATATCGGACTGGACAGCCTGTGGTTCGGCATTGATGAGGGGCATATAGGAGCGCCCCTGCGTTTGATGGGTTTTCTGGGCACGGATCTGGAAGCGGTGAGATGCGTTTATGAGGTGGACGGTACTCCTGCGGACAAGACAGTGCTGCATCCGCTGGGACTGCTGGCAGGCATAGCCCAGGGGGCATTGGCAGTTCTTGCAAGCGAAACGGTGGACAGAGACAGGGATTGGGACATGGCCAAGAAATGGGTGGCATGGTTCTGGAACCAGCCTTTGAGGAAAGGCGGGAGGAGATATTATGACAACTGCCTGTACTTGTTCGCACTGCTTGCGCTGAGCGGGAATTATCGGATATATTAAAGATTGGATACAAGCAGATCCCTGAGAGTGAAGCCATTCTCAGGGATCTTTATTTGGACTGTCAGGCGGCACAGGCCCGGGGTATCACATGGCAGGATTGCCCCGGGACTATTCGGGACAGGGACCTGTGGACGCCTTTGCGCAAAGGGTTGCCGGCACCAGAACTCTATGGGGGAGATTCCGGTCGGGCGTCAGCGATTCCAGAAAGATGTCGCCGATGTGTTCAGCCATCAGCTCTTCGTTCTGACAGATGGATGTTATATTGTCGTAATCATTGCAGAAACCGCATATACTGATATCTTTCGGTACTTTCAGCGATATGGCAGCGCAGGCTTCCATGAGGCGGAAAGCCACGCCGTCATTTTCGCATATGATGGCCGTGATGCCGCTGTCTTTTATGGTGCGGATATATTGCCGGAGAGATTCCGGGGAAGTATCCGTCACCTTGGGAATGATATGTTCCGGTTCCGCGGAAAGACCTGCACTGCGCAGCGCATCCAGATACCCGCCCAGGCGCTCCGCCACAGAGGGCGTACACGCTATGCTGCTCTCGGAGAAAAAGCAGATTTTCCGATGCCCCAGAGAAATCAGATGCTCCGTGAGCTTTCGGGCGCCCATGACATTGTCGCACAGAATGTTGTACAGATAGGGCGTGGTCACGGGCTGGTCGCTGATGATCACGGGGATGCTGCGGAATACAAACTGGTTTAAGAGATCCAGGTTAAAATCCGTGGAAGCCGGGTAAATGAGTACTCCCGCTATATTCTGCTCTAAAAGCTGCTTCAGAATCATCCGCTCCTTGGAACGGTTTCCGTCTGTGATGAAAAGCGAAAGGAAACAGTTGGAGGAATTGAACTTTGCATTGATCTTGGCAATCATATTGAAAATATTGTTCTGCTTAAAAGTATAGGGAAGAAGAAAGGCGAAAACGGCAGGGGTATTGCTGGCGGGATTGCTCATCTTGGCTCTTCTCTGAAAAATATCCCTGACCACAAAACTGCCAACTCCCCTTTTCCGATAGAGAATCCCCTGATACTCCAGCTCTGTGATCGCCCGTTTTGCCGTGATCCGGCTGACCTGGAATTCTTCCATAAGCTGAAGCTCGGTACAGATCGGCGCCTCAAAGGAAAACTGGTTCTGATCTATCTTCTTTAATATAGAGTCAATGATGATTTCGTACAATTTTTTCGGGGAATCGGAATTGGCATTCATATAACGCATCCACCTCTGTTTCTCAACAAATATCAATCATTGTAATCATAAGGCAAAAAAAGGAATATGTCAATAGAAAAGCAAATGAAAAGAGATTGATATATTAAATTGGATGGCAATATGGAAACTGAATGACATATATAATAAAAACAGGCATTGAAAATTGTGTATAATATACAAATAAAAAGAAAATTAATATGTTATATTGACAAAAGAGACGGGCAAAATTATAATCTAAACATATCAAACAAAGAAGAAATAAAATAAGTTTGAATATCAAAATAAAATAATTTCCAGTATATGGCATGCCTTTTGGCATATGGAATCGTATAAAATCTATAAGGCGGATCATGAAAAGGACAGACTGTGTCAGGTGTAAGGAGGAAAGAACATGAAAAGCAACGTGAAGAAGAAAACGAGATTGATCGATCAGGGGGGGTTTCGATTATGGCTGCTTTCGTTTCCCTTTTTAATCCTGATTTTCCTGTTTTCTTATCTGCCGCTGTACGGCTGGGTCTATGCGCTGTTTGACTATAAGCCCGGCAGAGCGCTGACGGACTGTAAGTTTTTGGGACTAGGCAATTTTACCCGGATGTTCGCCGACAAATATGCGCTGGAAGACATTGTCAGAGTGATGAAAAACACCTTGGGCATGAGTCTGATCGGTATCGCCACTTCCGGCCTGCCCATGATGTTCGCGGTCTTTCTGGCAGAGATCAAGAGTAAGCCCTACCGTAAAGCGGTACAGACTTTGACTACGATCCCTAATTTTATCAGCTGGGTTCTGGTTTATTCCGTGGCTTATGCCATGTTCTCCGTGAATGACGGTTTTGTCAACAGGCTGCTGATGAATCTGGGGATTCTGGACGAGGGGATCAATTTCCTGGCTTCCGGCGAGCATGTATGGCTGAACATGTGGCTGTGGGGGACATGGAAAGGGCTGGGCTGGAGCGCCATCATGTATATCGCGGCACTGACGGGGATCGACCAGGAGCAGTACGAGGCGGCGGCCGTGGACGGAGCGGGACGGATGCAGAAGATCTGGCATATCACGATTCCGGGGCTGCTTCCCACCTATTTTGTGCTGCTGCTCCTCTCCATTGCAAATCTGGTCAACAACGGTATGGAGCAGTACTTTGTGTTCCAGAATGCCATGAACAAAGAATACATTGAGGTGCTGGATCTCTATGTATACAATCAGGGCATGGTAGGCATCAACTATTCCTATTCTACCGCAGTCAGTATTCTGAAATCGATCGTCAGCGTCACATTGCTCTTTGTGGCAAACATGAGTTCCAAACTGACTCGCGGAGAGTCTATCTTCTGATTGTAAAGGAAAGGCAGGGGTAAACGGTTATGAAAGCGATTGGAAAAAAGAGAACTGCCCAGGATCTGGTCTTTAACATTGTCAATTATACGGTATACGGGTTGTTTACGATTGTCTGCGTATTGCCCTTTTACTATTTGTTTATCAATACCATCAGTGCCAACGACCTTGTGTCAAGGGGACAGATCCTTTTGGTGCCGAAAGGGATCCATTTTAACAACTAT
>ERZ808051.545-NODE-545-length-39151-cov-8.931566_pt1 | contig 39151 bp, 38 predicted proteins | sample MGYA00380199_ERZ808051 | MGnify/ENA primary metagenome ERZ808051 (study PRJEB31490, sample SAMN06133391) | mouse gut metagenome | isolation source: J11 | host: mice | place: China: Chengdu | collected 2015-05 ...
CCGGCAGAGCTTTTGTACCGCCCCTTTGATACGCTCAGCCACGGGGAGCGCACCAAAATATTTCTGGCGCTGCTTTTTTCCGGCGAAAATGATTTTGTGCTCATCGACGAACCTACAAACCATCTGGATCAGGAGGCGCGCGAGGTCGTAAAACGTTACCTGCAGGCCAAAAAGGGCTTCATCCTCGTCTCCCACGACCGGGATGTACTGGACGCCTGCGTGGATCATGTGCTCGTTTTAAACCGGCAGACGATCGAAGTGCAGGCGGGCAATTTTTCCAGCTGGCAGCAAAATAAGGAGCGCATGGATCAGTTCGCACAGGCGGAAAATGAAAAGCATTTAAGGGAAATCGCTTCCTTAAAAAAATCCGTCGACCGCTGTGCCCGCTGGGCGGAACAGAACGAAAGTACAAAGATCGGGTTCGATCCCACAAAGGAGCATGACCGTTTTTTAAATGCGCGCGCTTATATCGGCGAAAAAACGCGCAAAATGCAGGCGCGGGTCAAGAGCTTTAAATATCGGATGGATCGGGAAATTCAGGAAAAAGAAGGCCTGCTTCAGGATCTGGAAACACCGGCGCAGCTAAAGCTGATGCCGATGCAGTTTCACAAGGACAGGCTGATTTTTGCCCGGGATCTGTATGCCGGTTATCCGGGACAGGAACGCCCCGTTCTGGAAGACCTGCAGTTTGAACTGATGCAGGGCGAGCGGATTTTTTACACGGAAAGAACGGCTGCGGCAAATCCACGCTCATCAAGGCGATCATACAGCAGGCGGCACAGAAAAATGCCCTTGCCGTCTCCCGAAGCTCCGCTGCCACCTCCCAGACGATACTGCCTTTTGACGATTCCTGCGTTGAAATCCGAAGCGGCACTATGGAAGTCGCCTCCGGGCTTGTGATTTCCTATATCAATCAGGATACGGGCTTTCTCAAAGGCAGCCTGACGCAGTTCTGCAAAAGTCAAAAACTTGACAAAAGCCTGTTTTTCGCACTCCTTCGCCAGCTCGATCTGGAACGGGAACAGTTTTCAAAAAATATGGAGGAATTTTCAGAAGGACAGAAGAAAAAGGTGCTGACCGCGGCAAGTCTCCAGACGCCGGCGCATCTTTATATCTGGGATGAACCGCTCAACTTCATCGACGTTTTTTCCAGAATGCAGATAGAAGCTCTCATTCTGAAATATCGCCCTACCATGCTGCTCGTCGATCATGATGTGCGCTTCCGGGAAAATATTGCCACGCGAATCATAAAAATCTACTAGAAAATGCCTGATTATTTTTAAACTTTTATATTTCGCTAAGCAATGACTGCTTAGCGAAATATAAAAGTTATTCTAATTCCTTTTTACGATATGTTGACCATTACCGATAAATTAGTGCCCGATTTTTCCAAAATCTCCGTAGATTTTTCTTGATCCTCTGCGGAAGTCCTCACCTGCAGCAATGCTGTATTAGCCATGGCATCCTCTCTCCTTTTTTGACAGACCGCAGCCCATAAGTTTACTGTTTTATAAAGGCCTGATCAGCTGCAGGCATTCCATCCTCGTCCGATCTATAACGCTCTACTTTCATATGCAGGTCATATTTCTCACGCAGTTCTATAATTTTTGCCATCATGGGGGAAGCGTGGTGGACATCTATCGAGTGCTGGTCCTTCCAGCTGTCAATTAAAAGAACCGTCTCATTATCTGCCATTGGAAAAAAGTACTCATATCTGATATTCCCATCTTCTGCACGAATCTCATCCACCACCCCGCTGGAAATCATTTCCTCTGCAAATTTTTTTGCATTACCGTTTCTGCCGCTATAATAAATATTTATTATAATTGCCATTCCTGTTTTCCTCCATCCTATTCATGTTATCCGGGTGTACAGACCGCTTCTCTCACATATGTTTCTCTCATATGTGTTTCTCTCATACATGCTTCTCCCGCACAAATTCCACAACTCCCCTGTGAACATGAAATTATCTTACCTTTGCCATATAGTATTCATCCAAATACTCTCCATCTACACAAACCGCTTTTCGTTTCATACCCTCTATCTCAAAACCGCTTTTTGTGTACAGGTGTTTTGCGGCTTCATTTTTACAGATGACAGTTAACTCCAGACGGACAACTTTATTTTCTTCCGCCCAGACGTTCAATCTTTTAAAAAACTCTGTTCCAATCCCCTTGCCGCGATAATCCTTTAAGATACCAACAACGATATATGCAGAATGAGCGATACGATTCAAATTGCCTTTTTGCGCCGATATGTATCCTATAAGCTTATGATCCGTTTCGGCAACGAGCAGGAAGTCTTTTCCTTCAACGGATTCTCGAATTACAGATTCAATTATGGAAAGATTCTTTGCCCTCTCACCCGGTTCATACAGCATATACTTTGTTTCATAATCCAGCTGATTCATCAACTCCCAAAATTGTTCCGCTTCATCCACGGATAGTTTTCTATACTCCATTTTCATACCTTCCCTTCCTTTTTCTTTTTAGCTATCCTCACCCAGTTCTTCATCTTCCTTTTTTTGTAAATAGTAAAATCTCTTTTGAATTTCAATTTCTTCTCGAAGCTGTTCCTCAGATGGAAGACAAGTTTTGTACTTTGATGCGAAAAGCTGTTCATGTCCGTGAAGGACGGAATATTTCGCAATGTCCTCATCCGTATCAGAGCATAAAACAATCCCTAATGTAGGGTTGTCTCCCTCATTTCGTTTCATTTCATCATACATACGAATATACATATCCATTTGCCCAACATCCTGATGCGTGATTTTAGTCGTTTTCAAATCAATTAGAACAAAACATTTCAGGATATAATTATAAAAAACAAGGTCAATATAGTAATCCTCTTTTTCTGTGCGAATGTGTTGCTGTCTTGCAACAAAAGCATATCCTTTTCCCATTTCCATAAGAAATTTCTGAATATGTGTAATAATTCGCTGCTCTAACTCACTCTCTGTAAAGTCCGCATTAGAAGCCAGACCCAGAAATTCCGCTATGACCGGATTTTTGATGAACTCTAACTTATCTGCAGTCAGTTCCTTCATTTCTTTTTCAACAGGTTCTGTGTTTTGAGACATCAACATCCGATAGTAGTATTGAGAAGAAACATTCCGCTGCAATGTCCGAACAGACCATGCCTGTTCCTGAGCTTCCTTCGCATACCATACTCTTGCTTCTGGTGATGTTTCCTGAAGCAAAATTCTATAATGCGTCCATGACAGCGGTCGACCAGACTTTGGACTCAGTGAGTCCAAAATTTGAGGAAACTCCTGATGGAACTTTACATACTTGTATAAGCTGCTAAAGTCAAAGCCTTTTCCATATTTTTCTTTTAATTCAGCAGACAATTTCTTCATTGTCTTTTTACCATAGTCTGCTTTTCCGTTTTCGTCCAGACACTCCATTGCAATTCGCCTGCCAATCAACCAGTTCCTTTGAACCAGAATCGTATCAACGGCAGAATAAGCTATGCTCTGGGCACTTTCTACAATTTCACAGGTATCGGCAAATAAATCTCCGGTTTCATGATAAGCAATTATGCTTGTGTTGAATTTTGAACTCACTGAATCCAAAATTGCATCTTCTTTTTCACGAATTTTTTTCGTTTTTTGAGTTTTCTGTTCCACTGCTTATCAGCCTCCTTTACTTTATTTTAGCCAAAACATCCTGAAAACGGTGGAAGCATTGGCTATACGCTGTTCCAGATCTTTCCTTGAAACCATTTTCATTGATCAAAGACTTCGGCAATAGTCAGAACTTTGCGAAGCAGCGGATGGTGTTGGAAGACCCATGAGGTTTCAAAGGCATCCCAATCTAAAATAGAATGAGACTCACAGTTATTAACTATATGGAATATATTATCAAGGTAGTTTTAACCCCACTATACAGACAACACGGGAAAGAAAAACTTATAACAAATTATAACACAGAATAAACTGGGTAGGAAGAACTGATGGAAACGCTTTCTTAATATCTCTCGAAAATCCAATTAGCAAAGGTAGGACTGATAAGATATGAAATTCATATATGCAGAATACAATATGCACCACAACTGTGTTGATATAACCACCTTTGACGGGTATCTTCTTTGAATTGACTGCAACAAGGCAGAGGGAACAGGCAATGCAGATAATGATTTCTTATAATAAGTCAAAAAGAGATTAAGCAGAATTTAATGGAATTTCGAGAGTTCTTGTAGTAGAATAGAATTGTTGAGCAAATCAATAAATGAATGGCTATGGAGATGAATTATGATAAACAAACGCATATCAATCAGTGTTACTATACTGACAATAATAATGGCATTTATGGAAATGACCGCATTACCTGCGGCTTTATTCTGCAATATACAAATCAGGGATATTGAACCGATTTATTTCTCTTTGATGATAAATTTTGTATTGGCTTTTGCTTTATGTTATGTATGCAGGAAAACCATTATAAAAGAGTGGAATTTTGGATTACAATTTCAAAATATTCCGAATGGTTTGAAGAAATATGGTATTCCTTCCCTTGTTGCTACGCTTATCGTGGCAGTTGCTTTTTGCATAGGGCTTTCACCATTCAATAATAAACCGACAATCTATAGAGTTATTGTAGAGGGCGTTGTGTATTACATAGGTGTTGCAATAATGGAAGAAATTTATCTGAGAGGATTGTTGCAGAATATCATTGAAAAATGGTTTGGCATACGAAATAATGCTGCATTATTTGCAGTTATTATTTCATCTGCACTATTTGGGTTTGGACATATTTTTGGTGCACTTGGGCAACCGGTTTTGACAATTATATGCAAAGTTGTCTGGGCTACTGCATTAGGAATTTACTTCGGGGCGGTTTATTTCAAAACCCGAAATTTATGGATACCGATTATCTTACATTTTATAGTGGATTTGTGCGGCATACCTTTTTGCTTTTCTAAGAGTAATCAATATCCGACAACAGGATTGGTTTGTTGTTTATCAATGTACTTGTTATTAGGAATATATGGCCTTTATATGATTCGCAAAAGATAAGAAAACCAGATAGTGTTTACCTTTTGGCAGCGATTTATTTAACAGGAAATCCGCTGCCTTTTTATTTCAGCAGCTACCTCCTGATACACTCCTGTTCCAGCTTTACATCATGCGCCAGCATATAGTCGATCACCTCACGCAGCTCTTCCCGTCCGTGCATCTTCTGCAGCCGTTTCCTGTCGTTCTCCGTCAGCGTCCTGCCGTACTGTTCATAGGCCTGCAGCGTCTCCAGATCCATCCGGTACATCCGGAAGGGAATGCCCGTCTTCTCCCGCAGGTCACGGTAGATCTCGAACCCGCCGGCGTCAATATCTCCGAAATGATGATACGCCGCCTGCGGGCAGGCCGCATGGAGTTCCATCAGCAGGGCGCGGCGGACGCTGTTGTGATAGCCGCCCAGATATACAAGCAGGCTGTCTTCCTCCTGCCAGCGGAAAAAGGTGGTCAGATTCTCGATGGTGATCACCTGCTTCACCGCCGCCGTACCCGCAAACCGTATCCTGCCGATATCCTCCCCGGAGATACCAAGTCCCTGCTTTAGCACCGACAGATCCATCTTCTCCGCTCCCACTAAGAGCGCCGCATTCCCTTTCAGATAAACATAGTCCGGCGTATGGTAGATGCCGTATTCCGCCAGGATCTCCTCCACGGCTGCCTCCTCGCATCCTGCCTGAAACCGCCTGAAAATATGGGCGATCCTGCCTTCCATCTTCTCGAAGGCCTTGGAATCCTGGAAATGCCGAATCGAAAATTCCCGCAGGTACAGCGGCTCTTCATTCTTCTCGATGGCCTCTATCACGGCAAGCAGCCGCCTGGTAGACGCGATATCCTCCAGCTGCACGAATTCCTTCACGGATTTATGTTCCGCCAGACGTTCCAGCACATGGGCCGCAAAAGCACGGCAGACCGGCGTCGGCTCCTTCGCAAGGCACTCTTTCAGCAGCTGTCTGTGGCCCGCTGCCAGATCCTGCTTCGGCACCCGGCGCACAAAAGCATAGGCCGTCTCCAGATTTTCCGTCTGCAGCTGTACCCTGGCGATGATATGCCCTTTGCGCCCTCCCTGCCAGCAGATCCGTATCAGCTGCTTTTCCTCCAGACTTTCCATGAAAAAGTGGATCCGCTCATATTCCGAAGAGCTTTCGTCGAAGTAAGCCGGCAGCGCCTTTTTCGTAAAACGGAACTCGATATGAATATTCCTTCTGTTCTCTCCTGTGGAAAGCAGGCTGGCCTCATAAGTGTCCAGCAGCCTGTTCAGGATCATCTTGTCATACTGCACCATTGTAATACCTCTCCGCGAAGCTCACCTTTTCATCCGTCATCACCAAAAGCGTTTCCTCCACAAAGGGGCTGATATACTGGATCTTATCCGGCGGCGCCGCGATCAGGATCTGCAGCGGCAGCCTGCGCAAAAATTCCAGCACCCCGCCGATCCGCTCGTCATCCATGTTATTAAAAGCCTCGTCGAACATCACCAGCCCCACGGCCTCGCCGCCGATACCGTTGCGGTACAGCTGCACGAAGGAGGCGGCCACGGTCACATAGAAGGGCGTCTGGGTCTCCCCGCCGCTCTTCTCCTCACACACCTTGGAATACAGCGAATAACTGTCGTCGCTGTGCAGGATACGGATATCATAATCCATATAGGTCCTGTAGTCCGTAAACTCGTCCAGTGCCTTCGCGCTGTTCTCATGATCAAGCGCCAGCCGCTCAAACAGCTCGTCGATCACCTCTTTATGATTCTCGTGGAAAAGACCGCTGAAAATGGACTCTCCCTGCACGGCGTTAAAGTCATCCATGATCATCTCATAATAATGGCGGTAACGTTTGCTGGGCATAAACAGGAATTCATACTTCTCGTTGCTGAAACGGATATCCCGAAGCGCCCTGTTCAGTTCCTTGAATTCCGTCTGGGCGTTCTTCATATTCTCCTGCAGCTTGGCCAGGAACTGCTCCCGGAACTCCTCCTCGGCGGACTGCCTTGCGCTCTCCACCTTCTCTTCATAGCTGAGCAGTTCGGAACTTTTCAGCTTGCTATATTCCGCCTCGAAATCCGGATATCCTTCCAGCGTGGCCGCCGCGCCGAAGTCGTGGGCAGTCTTGTATTCCACCATGGCATTTGTCATGGATTCCGTACATTTGGCTATGGTGGTCTGGTTGGCCTTCCTTCTGCGGGCAAAGTTCTCCTTGAACTGTTCGTGGCTTTTGTCCTTTAACTGCTTCTCGTAATCGTGATCCCAGAGCACGATATCTTCTTCCTGTCCGGCGGCAAACTCCGCACAGCGCGCCTTCTGCCCCACCAGGGAGGTCTGCCGGTCGGCCAGCCTTCCTTTGGTATTCTCGATGTTCTGCTCGGTCTGTCCCACCCGCCGGTTGTCTCTGGCGATCTGCTCCTCCTTCTCCCGGATGATCTTCTCCAGCTCCGACAGCTGGATCTGCTTGAGGATCATATTAGAATTTTTCTCCAGCGTGGCGATGTTGGCCCGGCAGTTCTTGATCTCCTGCGCCGTGTTCCTGAGCTCCACAAGTACCTCCACGCGGTATTTGATATCGGTATCCGTCTCCGTGGAAAGGGGTTTTTGCAGCTCTTCCAGCTTCTGCAGCACATTCTGTTTCTCTTTGATCTGATTTTCCAGCTCTTTACTCTTATGCTTTGCCTGCTCCAACTGTACCCGGATGGCGTTTTTGCCGATATAGGGCGTCTCGAAGATGGCAGGCTTGATGGCGCTTGCTACATGGTTCTGATAGCGCATGCACTCTCTGGTGATGGCCGTCTTGTATTTCTTCAAATGGCTGTAATGATCGCACATGGTCACCTTGCCCAGCACCATATTGATGTAACGTCTGGCGTACTTGTTGCCGGACGTGACCACCGTGGCCAGAGATCCTTCCGGCGCGGTATCGTACCCCTCCAGGTTCTGCGTATTGATCAACCCCACGCCGTAAGTCTTCTTCTCCCTGCGCAGTCTGTCATAAGTGCCGAGGGCGATATCGAAATTATCCGGCTCCACCAGAATATAGAAACGCTGCGTATTCAGATACCCCTCCACCGCATTGCGCCAGGAATCGTCCGTGATCTCCAGCATCTCGCACAGAATCCGCGGTTCCGGCGTCCTGCCGATGCGGACGAATTCCTCTCTAATGGCATTCATCACCCGGGTGACTTCCTCCGGGTAGGAAAGCTTCTTCTTCATCAGGTTCTCGATCTTCAAGTCCCATTCCTTCTTCTGCCCGGACAGCTCCCGCAGGTTCATATCCAGTTCCGCACGCCTCTTATAGACCCGGTCGCTCATATGATTCTTGTAGGCGATAACCTTCTGCAGGGTATCCTTGAAGTCATCGATTTGCACCGTCTTCTCCAGCTGCCCCAGCTGTTCGCCGTATGACCGGATGCAGTCGTCTGCGTCCGGCACCTGCAACAGCCGGTTGACTTCGGCTTTCGCCATATTCACACTTGTAAGCAGCTGCTGCCGCTCCCCGGACAGCTGTCTTTCACGTTCCTCCAAAAGCAGCAGTTTCTTCTGCTGCTCGTCTCTGGCGATAAAATCCTTGTCACTGGCCAGCTCCGCATAGAGGTTGTCCCGGATGGCCTGTCTCTCTTCCTTCTCCTTCTGGGCTTCCATAATCTCCTGATTCCACCGCTCCAGCCTGTAGGTATCGTGCACGATGGCGCTCTCCAGCTGCCTGATCTCCTCCTCCAGAATGTCCGCTTCTATCCGGTCCAGAAAATACTCGTACATCCGGTCTTTCCGCGTGCCGTCTTCCACCTGCCTGTAGAATCCCTCAATCTTTTCCAGCCTCCCCATCCGCAGCTTGATCTTATCCAGCGTGCGCTGCAGATCCTGATACGTGCGCACATTCTCCCGCAGAATGTCGATATTCACTTCCTTCTCGTCCAGCACATACGAGTAGACGAAATCCTTGATATCATCAATGGGCCGGAAAGCCATGGCCTTGGGGATCAGCTTAAAGAATTTATCTTCCAGACGTCCGAAGCGGTTCTTGATCATCTGCTTCGCATCCTTCTCCGTGGTACACCAGGTCTTGATCTTCTTCCCGTTACCGGCCCGGAACTGGGCGATGGATCTGGGCACTTTTCCCTGAAAAAAGAGTCCGTCCTCCAGCCGCTCCCCGTCCATCAGATAACGCACCATCTTCTCCTGTCCTTCCGACGCGGAATCCACCACCGCACCGACGATGAAATATTTCTGCCGCTTCTCCTCATAGAATTCCAGCGCCACATGGGCGCTGATCTCTCCGGTCCGCTCATAGGGCCTGTTCTCGCGCCCGGTCTTGCAGCGGATATAGCCGGTCAGCTTCCGCTTGCCGTTCTCGTGGGCCGCCTTATTGAAATAGTTGGTGGAGCAGGTCACCACAAACTGGATGGCATCGAGCAGTGTGGATTTGCCTGCACCATTTTCGCCGGAGATCAGGACGGAATTCTCAAGATCGATCAGCACGTTGGTAAACCTATGCCAGTTGATCAGTTTCACTCTCGTCAGTTTCTTCATTCGACTTTCCGCCCTTTCGATAATTTTCCAGCTTTTCATAAGCCAGCTTGATATCCTCCACCCGCACTGCCATCAGGATGGAATCGTAGATGATCAGACGGGAATCCTCATTGGAAAGTTCCCGGTCCAGAACCTCCACCAGCTGAAAACGCCGCATGGTACTGATCGCATTGCGCAGCGTGGTCTTGTCCATCATCTTGTCCCGGATCTTGAGACTCAGAAACTTCTCATGGATGTCGCCCATATTGACAATCACCTCATCGCTGGCGGACAGCTCCCGCTTCTTCTCGTCATATAAGATCCGCAGGATCAGCAGAATCACGGATTCAAAAAGCTTCATATTATAGCGGTTATAATTCAGCGGATTGGTCAGCTGCACCACGCCGTATTCCTCATTGATCTCCAGCCGGTAACCGGTAACCGCCAGATACTGCGTAAACTTCTCCTTATATCTGGTGATAAAATAGTAATCGCCTCTCGCCGTCTCATTGCGCCTGCAGATAAAGCAGTTGCTGAGCAGACGGTTACAGATCCGCGTAAATTCGTCCTTATCCTTCTGCAGCATTCCCTCTAAAAAATCCATCCTCGTAAAACTCCTTCTACTTCTCTTTCCTGCGGATCACATAATCCCGAAACCGGTAGCCATTGACCGTAATATCCTCCGCTGCTTCTATCGCATACCGCATTGTCCTGCGCTGCCCGTACAGCCGGATATAGATCAAATATACGAAATCCTCCGTGGTTGCAAGCGGCAGCTCGGAGGCCAGCATTCGTTCCCTGCCCTGCAGGCAGTCAAGCACATAGCGGTCGATCTTCTGTGGATTCAACACCCGCTCCATCTTCTCCATCATCTTCTGCAGTTTGGCCTGTCTGAGCGCCTCGTCCGGCAGCTCATTAAAAAGCGCCACCGGCTTAAATTCCTTTTTCCCTTCCAGCGGAACGAACAGTGACCTCTCGTCCAGCACGCCGGCGCTGTAGATCTTTACCAGCTCGTCCAGGAAAGTGATCCTGTAGATGCCGCCAAGTTCCATGCCCTCCGCATTGATCTTCTCATTGACCGCAGACAATATCTCCTTAAGCTGGCCTCTCACGTCCTCGCCGCCGATCAGATAGAATTTCGCCCGGTTGATGGCCGCTTTCTGGTACTGCGTATTCTTCCGGTTGATCTCCGCCAGAATCTCATCCATATTCTGAAAAGCGTCTATGATCTCGTGAATATACTGATAGACCAGCTCCTCCGCCTGCTGCAGTGTGATCTCACGGATGCCGGCAAGCTCCGCGCTGGCCTTCTCGATGTAGGCGCGGCTTCGGCTTTTCGCCTCCAGCCGTTCCACGATCTCCGGACGGAATTTGGACACATTGTCGGAAGTCAGGAGCCGGTGGTATGCCTTGTCCACGATGTTTTCAATATAATCATTGAACAGCACGTTCATGATCTCTGCCGGCGTCTTGTATTTCGTCAGTTCGTCTATATAGTGTTTTATTCCGGAATTCAGGTTTTTCAACCCTGTGATCAGCATGTCGGTGTTTTCCAGAATGGACAGCAGCACGATCCCCGGATTGTCCGTGCTGCTGCGCACCAGGCTGTAGATGGTATAGATATAACCCTGATATTCGATCTGCTTCCCTTCCTCGATCTCCAGAAGGGTTCTGATGATCTTGACCGCATATTCCTTAAAACTGGCCCGCTGGACATAACTCTTGTCCGTCTCGATCTCGATCCAGTCATAGTATTCCAACCGCCGCAGCATCCAGTTGGCCTTATCCCGGCTGCCTTTGCCGTCGAAGCCCTCTTCCTCCATGGAAGCCGCCTGCTCCTGCTCAAAATAATACTGCAGCTCCTGCACCAGAATATCTCTTTCCACGCCAAAAGAAAGCTGATGGCTCATGACCGTAAACAGCTTTACCAGACATTCCCAATAGACTGCTTTGTTCGGCGATGCCAGCGGTACAAAAAAATTTTCTGAAATGATCTGAAACATGTGCGCCTCCGTTCCAGACTATTATCCGCTATTTCTCCGGTTTCGGCAACCTGAATATTTCAAATATTTTACAGTTTACAAACTATTATCCCAGTTTTAAGGGGCTTTCCTTCTGCAAACTCTCTTTGTTTTCACTCATAATCTCATTGATCGTGTATTTCGCATTCTCCGCTACGGACGTCTGAGATGAACGGTACGTAATCAACGCTTTCCATAAAGCCCATCCGCGCGCTCTGTCAACAGTTCCTGCATCAAGTCCCTGCAGAAAATACTTTCTGCTTTGACCATCAAAAAAAGTCCAGGCCATTGCATAATCACAGGCCGGATCACCAATCCCCATAATTCCAAAATCAATGATGCCGCAAAGTCTGCCGTCTTCCACCAGAAGATTTCCCGGCGCAATATCGCCGTGCAGCCACACAGGCGGTTTTTCCCATTTTGTCAATACTGCATTTTCCCAAATCTTCCGAATCTTATACGTCGGTAAAATATCGGACAATTTCTGCAGCGCAGTCATTACCTGTTCGTTATAAACAGATGGGTGGGCACCCCTGAAAAAATTATGCTCGCCTGCCGGCGGCGCGCCTTTCGTATCAATACTTTGCAGCTCTTTTAGAAAATCCGCCAGTGCAGCGGCAAATTGGTTGCTGTCGAGAATATTATTTTTATGTAACGTTTCCCCCGGAATATACTGATTGACCGACCACGGAAACGGATAAAATCCGGCCGCCTTTCCCTGCGCAACAGGACAGGAAATCGGCAGAGACAGCTTCCCGGCTAACACCGGAAGCCATTTCATCTCTTTTTCAACCTGCGGGACATATTCTTCTCCGCCTGGCAGGCGCACAGTCATTTCCTCTCCCAGGTGAAATGTTCTGTTATCGTGTCCGCTGTGTTCCACCGGTTCAATTTCCAGATTCGCCCATTGTGGAAACTGTTCTTTTATAAGGCGGCTGACCAACGCTTTGGATATTTCAATCATATATGCGCCTCCTGTAGTTGGCTGATTTTCATCAGGTATAGGATCATTTTATCATATATTGTGGTGAAAGACTATTGTGCAGTATGTTTTTGTTGATTTGATTTGTATCCGGCAGTCAGCGAAATAATGTTGTAAACATCATTGAATTTTGAATTATAATACCTTATAATCAGAACTGATAATAAAAAGGAGCGGTTTTTATGGAGCAAAAATTATATCGTTTACTGGGTGTAAATCAATATCGTAAGTTTATTATCCAGATCAAGAAGAAATATGACCAGTGGAGAGGAAAGCCCGACACAGATAATTATTTTCTGAAAGACTATTCCGAAGAAGGCATTACTTTCCTGAAAAGCCAGTTGATAAAAAATGCAAAAACGCATTTGTTTGGTGTTTTGGTTTGTTTACCGGCCGTATTCCTTGCAGGCCGTCCGTGGATTCAAATCTTTGCATTACTCATTGTATTGCATAATTTATATTGCGTTATGATTCAGCGATATAACTTAATTCGCATAGACTCATTATTGACAAAAAAACACAGAAAAAAAGAGTTCCCTGTCATTGCTGACAGTAAATAAAACATTATAAAGGAGCAAAACTCATGAGTGAAAAAACAGTATTCAGCCCGGGTTCCTTCTTCCACGGCACAAAAGCAGATTTACAAACAGCCGCTGAAAATCGTGGCGGAGGTAACCCGATGGGAAGGGCATTCTCCGGAAGTATTAGACAATATGCTGGAAAATCTTAAGAAACTTTCCGCATCAGGGATAAAAGCAATCGACTGATACCACGTTGTGAACCGGTTTCACATATGTTATACTTGCACTAAATTTCCAGGACCATCGAAAAGAGTCGATCAGGAGGATTTTTTATGAGTGTCATTAAAGTGGACGGCCTGACCCGCGATTATGGCGGCCAAAAAGGCGTGTTTGATGTATCTTTTCACGTAGACCAGGGGGAGGCCTTCGGGTTTCTGGGCCCGAACGGCGCCGGTAAGACGACGACGATACGTCATCTAATGGGATTTTTGAAGCCGAAGGCAGGAAGCTGTACCATCGACGGTCTGGATTGCTGGCACGAAAGGGAGCAGGTGCAGGCAAGACTGGGCTACATTCCCGGTGAGATCAGCTTCTTTGAAGATATGTCCGGCACGGAATTCCTGAAATTTATTGCAGAATACCGCAGGATCGGCAGCCTGAACCGCAGGGACGAACTGTTGGAACGTTTTGCCCTGGACCCCAAAGGCAGGATCAAAAAGATGAGCAAAGGGATGAAACAGAAACTGGGGATCGTGGCCGCCTTTATGCATGACCCGGATATTCTCATCCTCGATGAACCGACCAGCGGCCTTGACCCGCTGATGCAGAGCAGATTCATTGATCTGATCGCGGAAGAAAAAAAGCATGGCAAGACGATCTTAATGTCCAGCCACATGTTTGAGGAAGTGGAGCGCACCTGTGACCGTATCGGGATCATCCGCAACGGCAGGATGGTTGCCGTGGATGCCACCGCTGCGCTGCGGGAACGGCATACACGCAGGTACACGGTAACCCTTGGAAATGAGGCCGAAGCCCGGGCGTTTGCCCTGGATTTTAACGGTGTATGCAATGGACTGGAAGTTACCGTTACAACGAAGCAGAGTCTGGAAGAAATCTTTATGAATTATTACGGAGGTGAACACCATGCTGAACATGGCACTGTATAAACGCGAAATGAAAGGAAGTATAAAACTGCTGGTCATTTTCGGCGCAGTCATCACCATGTATGTATCTATTATCATCGGCATGTACGACCCTGAGCTGATGAAGACTTTAGACGGTTTTGTGGAAGCCATGCCGGAATTTATGGCTTCTGTGGGCATGAAAGCACATGCGGCCACGCTTCTGGGATTTATGGTATCTTATCTTTACGGATTTATCCTGTTGATCTTTCCGATGCTGTTCTGCATACTGCGCGGCAATGCCCTGATCGCAAAATATGTAGACAAGGGTTCCATGGCCCTGTTGACCGCCGCTCCCGTAAAACGGCGCACCATTGCCTTTACGCAGATGAAAGTGCTCATCAGCGGTATTGTGCTGCTGATTCTTTACAGCACGGGGCTGGAACTGGTCTGTGCCGGAAGCGGTTTCCCGGGAGAACTTGATGTAACGGCGCTTTTGATGCTGAACGGCGGCCTGCTGTGCCTGCATTTGTTTATCGGCAGCATCTGCTTTCTCTCTTCCTGCCTGTTCTCAGATACAAAATACAGCGTTGCGGCCGGCGCCGGGATTCCGATCTTTATGTACGTACTGCAGATGCTGGCAAACGTGGGCGGCGATGCGGAAAAAGCAAAGTATTTTACCTTCTTCACCCTGTTTAACCCTGACGGCATCCTTGCCGGCGAGGGCCAGGCTGCTGCAGGTATCTTCATACTGCTGGCCGGCGCCGCTGTCCTTTATGCGCTGGGGATCATGATCTTTGACCGAAAGGATCTGCACCTGTAGCAGACGGCTGATCAGCAACGTTTTGCAAACTCTATGACAGGACGGTATGCGGCAGTGAATTTGCGGCGGACGTTAAAACCATCAGACAGTAATATCCTTCCTGCAATACTGCAGGTAAGCCGCCGCAATGCCAACTGCCCCCAATACCAGTCCCACAACCACCAGTCTGCCGTCCAGGCATCCGTCCGCCACGATATCCGCTCCCTCACAATAGCCAAAAGGCGTGATATATTTCAGGAATTCCGCCGTCTCCGTAATGTTGGCCACCAGATTGAGGAAATACATCATCGCCGCGATCCCCAGTCCTGCACCCGCGCTGCCTTTTCTCATAAAGGCGGAAATGCCGAAGCAGATTCCCGCCAGCTCCAGCTGCAGCAGAAAATAGGCCAGATGAAACAGATTCAGTTCTTTCCAGGGAATTTCCTCTCCCACCGCCGCAATGGAACCAACGGAAATCACATAAACAATCACATTCATGACGATGATCTGTACGAAGACTGACAGCAGCTTTCCGGTCACGATCCGCCTGCGGCTGACAGGATGGGTCAGCAGAAATTCCGCCGTCTTGTCCTTCTCCTCCTTGCTGAGCATCCCCGCCGCACACAGCGATGCAAAGAATGCTCCGCCCAGTCCCAGCACATTGCCGCACTCAACCGCATAGAATCCGATCAGCGTTCCGAAGTTCAACCTGTCCATGCCGAATGCTTCCGTAAACGATCCCATCGAAGCAAACATATCATTGACTCCCTCCATCTGCCCTTTCATCTCCGGAAAAAGAAAAATGCAGATTGCCAGAAGGGCGCCGACAGCCGCCGTCCAGATCATCAAAGAGAGCCTGCCCTGCCGCAGTTCATGTTTTACCAGTGTCATACTATTTTACCATCCCTTTCCTTTGATCCATAATTCGATCTGTAAATTGATCCGTTTTCAATATTCTCACATTTTCAGATGCTTCATTTTTGTAAAAACCCTTTACCATATTTAATCGCAAGTAAACTTCACTTCTCATAATAATGCATAAAAATCTCTTCCAGATCCGGCTCCGACACAGACAGATCCGAGACGTCTCCTGCCGCCAGCATCCGCAGCAGCGCTTTCATCTCACCGCTGTAGAGAAAACTGATTCCCCCTTCTGACTCCTTCCTGTCACGTACACCCGGTAAGCCCTCAAGCTCCACACTGCCGTGAACCGTCACCCGTCTGGCATTGCTCTGAGAAAGCGCCTCCACACTGTCGCATACAAGGATTTTCCCCTCCCGGATAATGGCTGCACGGCTGCAGTTATGCTGTATCTCGGATAAGATATGGCTGGACAGGAACACCGTCGTTCCTTTCTCATGCCGCTCCCGCAAAATCTCGAAAAATGCTTTCTGCATCAGCGGGTCAAGGCCGCTGGTCGGCTCGTCCAGGATCAGCAGCTTCGGATCATGCTGCAGGGCACAGACGATCGCCACCTTCTTCCGGTTGCCAAAGGAAAGCTCGTCCACCTTCCGTGACGTATCCAGCTGCAGCCGTTCACAGAGACTGACTGCCGCCTTCCGGCAGTCCTTTTTGCGCAGATCGGAAGAGAACTTCAAAACCTCCCTCACCCGCATACCGGGATGGAACATGGCCTCGGAAGGCAGATAGCCGGTCCCGGCCAGAATCTTTTCCTTCTCCTTCACAATATCGAACCCCAGCACGGCCGCCTGTCCGCCCGTAGGGCTGATCAGTCCCAGCAATGTTCGGATCGTCGTGGACTTTCCGGCGCCGTTTGGCCCGATAAAGCCGAAGAATTCTCCTTCTTTGACTGTCAGGCTGATCTGCTCGATGCCCCGGGCCTTTCCATAATGTTTCGTCAGATTCTCTGTCTTGATCGCTTCCATAATTTTCTCCGTTTCTATGCCGTTTTGCTCATTTATCTTTTCCGTCTCATGGTTTACTGCTTCCGCAGATAGATGCTCTTCCAGAATTCCAGCAGCTTTGCAAAATCCCTGTGCATCTGTTCGATATCCGCATCCCCGCGCTGCATCATCTCCCAGAGATACCCTTCCGATGCCCAATACATCTCCCGGTACATCATGGAGATGTCCAGCCCCGGAATAAACTGTTCCGGATCGAAATTGATCCGCGCCTCGTCAGCCTTCAAGTTGAAATATCTGTGATAACTCTCCTGCACGGCAGCATTGATCTCCGGATCCTTCTCATAGAAAGCCCTGAGCGCAAAGTTTGCCACATCCGGATACATGCGGACGATCTCCAGCTTCGCCGCTATGCCCCGCTCCATACTCTCAAACAGGTCCTTATGACTGTAACAGTCGTATCTGGTCAGATATTCGATGGTCAGTCTGGCACAGTTGTCCCACAGAAACAGATACAACTCCTTTTTGTTATGAAAATAATGAAACAATAAGGATTTACTGATCCCGGCATCCTGCGCGATCTCACTCATGGGACTGTTCTTATAAGAATTCTGGGAGAACACACGATAGCCGGCGTTAAGTATGGCCTTCTGTTTCTCTTTTGACAGGGAAAAAAACCTTTCGTTCATGGCTTCACCTCCGTTAACCGCTTCGGTCTACTATAGGATAAAGCCGTTGACCGATTTTGAGAAGACCTCTTTTGCACAATCTCATCCTTCAGCATTTTCCGTAAGCCACACACGCTTCTCCACTGTCCGTATAAAAGATTTGCGCCTGCTACGCCTGCGTCCGCCGTCACTTTTCTCCAGATCCTTCCTGACCTCTTCCGCGATCTGATACCGCTCTGACGGCTCCTCCCTGATACATCTGCGGATCACCCTCTCCACTCCGTCTCCCAAAAGCGGCTGATAATTCCTGACCGGCAGCAACGTATACGGCGGCCGTGCCGGATCCGCTCCGGTGACCATATAGTACAGCACCCTGCCGAAAGCATAGATATCGCTGCGTTCGTCTGCCCGCACCCCTTTTCCGGCCTTTCCGAACTGCTCCGGCGCACCATAACCGGGCGTGACTGCCATCCGCTCCGTTTTCTCTCCAAACTTCTGCCGGTATGCCGCCCCAAAGTCGATCAGCCGCATATTGCCACCCGGGCAGACGATTATATTATGCGGCTTTAAATCGCAATAAATAACGGGCGGTTTTCTTGTGTGCAGATAACACAGGATATCTAACAGCTGTAATGCCCATGCTCTGGCCTGCTTTTCTCCCGCATAACCGTTTTTGCCGATGTATTCCTGCAGCGTGACTCCCTGTATATATTCCATCACCAGATACCACGCCTCTTCCCACAGCAGTTCATAGATGACCGGCAGCATCGGGTGGCCAAGCTGCCTGAGCATATCCGCTTCCCGCAGGATCCTGTTCTCTTCCTTTGCCCCCTCTTCCCGTATCCCGACCTGCTTGATCGCCACCTCTCTGTGCAGATCCTCATCCCGGGCCAGATACACGCTTCCCTCGCCGCCCTGTCCGATACACTTTAGTATGCTGTATTTTCCGATGCATTTTTTCTCTGTCATAGAGTGCCCTTTCCTCCTTCCGCACTGGAAACCGTTTTTTGATGATCAGCCGGTCTATTTTTCATTTGCCAGAATATAAACGGCCGACATATTATCCTTTTCCCCTCGTTTCATACACGCCTCCCCGATTTCCTGAAGTCTGCGGGTAATCTGCTCTTCCTCACGGAGCTGCCCCGGCCACAGGACTTCCGACAATTCCTGATTCGTGACACAATGGCGGAAACCGTCGCTGCACAGCAGCAGCGCCTGACCGTTCCCGATTCGCCCCATACAAAAGTCCGGCCGCTCATACCCGAAGCTGCCGACACATTTTGTCAGCACATGCTTTCCCCTGGCATGATCTTTTGTCAGACAGACAGCCTCCGCCGTCTTTGCCCGCTCCCGTCCGCGCCTGCCGGTGCCATTCATCCGGTATATCCTGCTGTCCCCCAGATGCCAGATCAGATAAACCTTTTCCCAGAGAACCAGCACCGTCATCGTCGTACCCAGGCTGAGTTTCTCCCTGCTGCCGTATTGCTGCAACTGCTCCTGCATGTGATATACCAGCCGGTCAAGTGATCTTCGTATCACCCAGTACGGCTTTCTCTTCTGCATGGCATACAACAATGACTCGTAAAACCATTCCTGCAGCCGCCTTGTCACATAACCGCTGGCCACCTCCCCCTGCGCCAGCCCGCCCATGCCGTCACAGACCGCCGCCATCATCACTCTGCCGCGGGCAGTCAACACCTGCAGCAATACGACCGCATCCTGATTGCTCTTCGCCGTACTGCCGCGCTCCCAATATACACCTGTCAGATACTTCATCTACTTGCCACTCCTTTTTTCCGTGCAGACAGACACAGGGCCTAACCGCCTGTCACTGCCGCTGCTGTTATGTTTCTTCATGATCACCCCAGGAAATCTTGCGGGAATCCCGCTGAATCATTCTATCCATCTCTGTATCTCTGATCGAGATCCGAAGGAAATGGATCGTTCTATATTCTTCGTTCATTATACCACTGAACGGATGATACTTCAATTTCTTTTTTGGCCGCCGTCGGCCTGCCAGAATCTGCCCCTCCCCGGAATCTCCGACCGGTCTCTGTGCCTTTGCAAAAGATGGCTTTTCACGGACCGGATGTGTTACAGCTCACGGCCGGTCAGGCCGTGAACCGTAGCAAACCGCCCACGAATCAATCATACATACCACTCACCGTTTCCAGACTCCTGCGTCCCTGTGTACGTCCGAAATATCTTTTCCAGCACAAAAGTGGTATAAAAGGCATACGATGCTGCCAGTGCCGGCAGCAGAAACGGATAGATCAAAAATACCAGACCGCATAGAAACAGTGTTACAAGAAGCAGACATGTTCCGAATATATGACTGACTGCCATCACCATGGATACCTGAAAACACTGTTTCACCGTCACTCTAAACCGGGAAAGAACCGGGAAAAAATAGATACCCGTTACTGTCAGAAAAAGCATTAAAAATAAAATAATCCAAAAAACTGCTTTTCCCCTCATAATCCATCCATCCACCATAAGCAACACAGCCACGGTCAAAAAGATACTGGTAGCCACACATCCCTGTAATACATTTTCCTTCCAGGCACGGAAATACTCTTTCAACGGTCTCCCTTCTCCGAACCGTACAGACTTTGACACTGCATAATACAGCGCCGTACAGGATGTCCCCAGTGTCAGCAAGGGAACTGATGTCACTGACCAGACTAATCCAAGAAGAATCAAATCGGCCACTCGATCAGCCACTGCAAACAGCCTTCCCTTTCTTTCCATCATGTCATCCTGCCTTTCACCGATTTTCTATTTTATTTACATAATTCCATCCCATAGGGAGATGACAATTCTCCTTTTGCCCCAAAGGTACAGCATTCCATTCCATGTGCCTGTACTCCGAAAAAGGATCCTACGTCATGCAGCAGTTCCATATTGATCAGGAAGAATCCCTGCGTACCTGCCTGTCTCTCTTCCACAAAAGAGAAAATATACATATGGTCATTAATCTTTACATAATCTGCAGGGTTGGAGGCCACCCAGCTGCTGTTGTTCTCTCCGGTCATGATATATGTATAATAAAGCGGCGCGGTATAGATATGCTTTACCTTCACCTGCTCCTTTTCATGATAAGTCCACAAAACAGCTTTTCCTACAAGTTCATTTGTAAACCCGTGTCTCTCTCCGCAGTCCTCCACGCCGTCCATGATGCCAAACCGAAATACCCTTCCCACTTCTCTTGCAGACTGCGGCACGCCTACCGTAGCAATGCACATTGTCACCAGACCGGTCTTAAGATCCAGAACAAGCGTATGTGCCCTGGGTGGTGCAGACGCCCGACAATAATGCTGTACCATCAGGATTTCCTCTTCCCCCGGCGCCTCCAAAGCCTCATAATACTCTTCATGCATTACACCGTCCTGACCGCTCCAGCTCAGCTCATTTTTTCCGTCAAACCGATAAAAATACCGCTCACCCTCATCCAACAGGATTGTTATTTCTTTGCCTGTCAACCGTTCTGAAAACGGCGGCATATAATCTCCCCTGGAAAGCCACGTGTATGTATACTTCTCCACCGGTGTCGCATCTGCAATCTTCTGTATGTCCTCGGCTGTAAACTGTGACCATCTTCTATCCATTCTTTTCATCTGAAATCCTCCTATCCTTTGACAGCGCCTGCCAGCATTCCCTTAATGATCTGTTTTGAAAACAGAGAATATATGACGAGCGCAGGAACAATTGAAACAAAGAGCGATGTCATCACTCTCGGATAATCCGTAAAATACTCCCCTTTAAACCGCATCAACATAAGCGGCAGTGTATAATCTTTTTCATTACTGAACAAAATCAGCGAAAACGGAAACTCATTCCATACATGAAAGAAACTAATAATACCGCAGGTAACAAGCACCGGTTTCACCAACGGCAGCACAATCGTGATCAGTGTCCTTGTAAAGCTGCTTCCGTCAATACTGGCAGCCTCTTCCAGTTCCTTTGGGATCGTATCCATATAACTGCGTACCAGAAAGATCGAGGTTGTCAGTTCCATACAGATGCACGGCAGTATTGTTGAATACCAGTGATTGGAAAGTCCTATCTTTACAAATATTATGTAAACCGGAACCAATATCGCATGTATTGGCACGAGCAGATTACTCATGTACAATACCGAAAGCACCCGGCTTCCCCGAAATTTGAATCGCGCCAGGAAATAACCGTTTATAAAGGAAAACAATACTACACAAAAAAGTACGATCACCGTCACCCGCAGTGTATTGAACATGGCTTTCACCACCGGCATCTGCGTCAGTACATAAGAATAGTTTGTAAAATTTGTAAAAGACTTCGGCAGTGCCAAAACATCAATGGAAAATTCAGGCTGTGTCTTAAATGTGGTATAGAACAGCCAGACCACCGGAAATATACAGGTGACCGCATATAGAGCAGGTATCAGATTGATCACAGCCGTTCCCAAATAAGACTTTAAAGTTCTCTTATTTTTCACCCTTTCTCTCCCTCCTTTGACTGATCATTTCCGGAAGTCTGGATATCACAAACAATATCGCCGTCACTACCAGAATAAATACAGATACCGCACTGCCATATCCCATATTAAACTGTTGAAAGGAAATATTGTACGCATACAGCGCAAGCACATTAGAAGAATATCCCGGGCCGCCATTTGTCAGTGTCATGATATGGTCAAAGGCTTTCATATTGGCCGATATGCACAGGAATACACAGACGACCAAAGTTGGCTTGATCAGCGGCATTATGATATATCTGGCTTTCTGTATCCCATTGCACCCGTCTATTTCTGCCACTTCCAGCACTTCCTTGTCAATTGCTGTCATTGCACTCATCATGATCACAAGGTGAAAGCCCACATACTGCCATATCATCGGAATGCAGACGTAAAACATGATACGGTCCACCTGCGCCAGCAGAGGCGTGACAGCGTCCCCATGCCCTGTGGCATTCATAAAATAAGTGATCAGCCCATAGTTATAATCATAGATAAACTGCCATACATACCCGATCACTACTGCCGAAAGCGTAACCGGAAAATAAATGACTGTCCGGCAGATTCCTCCGGCTTTCATCCGTTTAGCATTCAACAGACATGCCAGTACAAATGCAATTCCCAACTGCCCCACCAGGCACACCAGAACCAGAAAAATGTTATTTCGCAACGCCAGCATTACATTTTTATCAGCCAAAAGTGTTCTATAGTTAGCGCTGCCTACAAAAGCAAAGCTCTTGATACTGGAAAACTTAAAAAAACTCATTACGATCACAAGAACGACCGGAAGGATAAAAACAAGAAGATACACCAGCAGACTCGGCAAAAGATAGGCCGCCGTCATAAACTTCCCCGGCTGCAGACGATTTCTTTTCTGTCTATTCATGTAAATTTCCTCCTTCTAAGGAAGACAGGAGTGCCAGCAGCGCTCCTGTCTCCGTCTGCCTATTGTGAGAAGACCTGTTCCTGAACCGCCTGAATATTGGCCGCCGCTGCCTCCGGTGTAGTGGCTCCTGCCAGAACATTCTGTGTCTCATTCTGAATGGACATCTTGACTGTATCGTTGATATAATCATTAAAGTTCAAGCCTGTATTGGGAGTCTCATTAATGATATCCGATAAGTCCACAAAAGGCTGCCCTAAATCTGTCCAGTCATATTCTGTCTTCACCGGGGTAGTAGTCCCATGCTCTGCACAATAATCAGCATAGTCCTGACTGCTGATATACTGGCAAAACTCAATGGCTGCCTGAAGCTCTGCTTCTTTACCCGGTTCTTCCAGTCTGGAACTTACCCCTACAGCTGCACCGCAGGCATTAATCAGCGTTCCTTCTGCTCCTGCTGCCGAAGGTATCAAAGCCACTCTTGTATTTTCCCATACCTCCGGATATTCCTTGCTCAATCCCTGCAATGTTGCGATTCCCCAGCCTCCTACCACGTGAGACGCTGCTTTCCCCTGCATATACATGGTTGCCGCTGAAATATCATCCGTCATGTTGAAATCTGCGTTGAACAATCCTGCCAAATCTTCCATATTCTGCATTACCTTGACAAAAGATTCATCTGTCCATGCCACACTGCTGTCGCCGGCAATGATCTTATTGACCCAGTCCTCACCGCAGTAGTTATAAGCTAATGCGTCTGTAAAGTAAGAAACTGCAAACCATTTAGCAGTATTTCCAAGAGAAATGGTATCAAGACCTATTTCATTAAACGCTTCATCCGCTGTCAACAACTCCTCAAAGGAAGATGGAAATGCATCATATCCCGCCTCTTTCCATAATTTTTCATTGTAGCATATCAGATTGAAGATTGAGTATTTATTGGGCATCCCATATACTTTGCCTTCCCAGGTAGTTGATGCCAGACCATCATAATAGTCATCCGGATTAACATAATCCGACAGATCCACGAGCATCCCTGTTCCGGCCGTACTTTCCAGCCACGTATACTTCACGTAGCTGATGTCAGGAAGTTCATCCGCTGCGATCAAAGCCAGATATTTATCTCCGATATCTGAGTTTGCAATAATCGTCTCTTCCAATGTAACCCATGGATGGTCTTTCTTGTATTTATCCATGCAATAGCGGAAGCCTGCACTGCTTGGAATACTTGCCGCCGCCTCCTCACTGTGCTCATGTACGATAGTCAACGTCACCGGTTCATGCGTTTCTGCATCCTGTGTACTGCTTTCTTCTGAGGTTGCTTCCGTTCCCGCCTCAGAAGATGCAGTTCCTGCCCCCTCCGCTGCGTCTGTCCCGCCTGACTGTCCATTTCCTGAATCTCCACAGGCCGTTACACCAATTACCATTGCCGCCAGCATAACTGCCAGCCATCTACTTTTTCTCTGCATAGTGCTCCTCCTCTTTTCCTGTCCATCAATTACAAACGCGTTTGTTCTTCCTACTCTGCACTATCATTATATATGACAAAACAGTTGTGTGAAAATACGCCATTTTTGTGCATTATTTTGTTTATTTTCTCCCGCACACGCCTCTTTATATACATCTTTTCCATAATATGCTTATTTTTTACAAAAAAAGCAAAAAAAATCCTGTACAATGTATAACTCATCATACAGGATTTTTTGCCCACTCACTGTTCTTCTGCCTCCATGCGCCAGACAGATGCCGTTTTTCCGGTATATTTCCGAAAATTTTCTGAAAAGATACGATATGAATTATAACCGCATTCCGCCGCAACCTGCTCCACACTTTTAGACAGATCCCTTAATCTGCTCTTGGCAGCTTCGATCCGATAATAATTCAGCCAGTACCCGAAGCCGTGCTCCGTCCGTTCCTTTATGATCCTGCTCAGATAAGAAGAGGACATAAACAATTCTGCCCCAATCTGCTCCAGAGACAGATCCTCCATATAGCGTTTTTTGATATAGTACAATGCCCTTCCTGATACATCATCCAGTGCATATTGTCTGGTGTCCTCGATCTGCCTGCACAATCGTGCAAATTCACTCCGAACTGCCAACGAATCCTCCGTCTTGATAAACCCGTCTTTAGACACCCCTGTCAGCACCCTTACGGTCTCCAAAATATCCCATCCCTGTGCCGCTGTGAGTTTCTCCGGAATTTTCTTTTCCGTCGCTTTATCGAAATACTGTTCAAACAGCTTTCGGATTTCCTCTGCAGAATCATGATATTTCACCGCCTCATAAAGCGTCTCTTTGATCTCCTGCAATTCCGGATCTTCCCGCCAGAACGTCTGCTGTTCCGCCTTGTCCTTCTCTGTCCACTCTGCCCTGATCTGGCTGTATGCATCCGCCAGCGCCGTCAATGTATCCACCTTCTTTGAGAGCCACATCTGCTCTGCTTCCGCTCCCGCCAGATGCCGACGGATCAGTTCTTCGTCCTCCTCCAATCCGCAGTTGAGCAATACTGCAATATTTCCATTTGATCCTGCCAACCGGGCCGCCGCCGGATGCCATTCTATGAGACTTGCCGACAGTTGCTGCATAACCCGGTAAAAAGCTGACTCCTCCACACTCAGAAGCAGCATTCTGTACGCCGGACCGTCCAGATACAGTTTCAGTGCCTTTCCATCCTCCAGCGCCTTATCCTCCTTTATATCGCCGTGTAAAAGGCTGACTATAAAATTCTCCCTCAGAATATCCAGATTCTCCATGATAAAATTCTGATATCCCTGCGCTTTTTGAGCTTTCTCCTGATACTCCGCCACCTTCCTGTGCGCTCTTGCAACAGCCGCCTTGATATCCTCGACCTTAGCCGGTTTAAACAGATAATCACATACTTCTTTATAAATTGCCCGCAACATATATTCCTTATCGGCATGGGCTGTGATCATAATAAACTGCACCCAGGGAACGATCCTGCGCATCTCATCAATCAGCACAAAGCCTTCTCCGCCCGGAAGACAGATATCGCAGATAACAATATCGGGATAAACCCGCCTGGCCGTTTCCAGAGCATCCTCAATATTCTCAGCTTCCCCCACCAGGGCAACTTCCATTTCCTCCCACGGCAGTATTTTCCGCATACCCTGCCTGACGATATATTCATCATCCACGATCAGTAATTTCAACATCCTTCTGCTCCTTTGCACAGCTTCCTTGCCATGGCTAAACCGTATCCTCTTCATGTATCAGCGGCTGACGTACGATAAAAATACTTCCTCCACCTTCCCGGGGCCGAAATGTAATCCCGTATCGCTCTCCATGCCGCAGCTTGATCCTTGACTGAATATTCTCCAGCGCAAACCCTTCCAGACTGTTCTTCTTCACAAGCGACTGGTTTAAGATCTGTTCAATCCTGACCGAATCGGCGCCGCAGCCGTCATCCCGGATATCATAAACCAGTTCCTCTCCCGATACGTACACCGACAGAATAACATTCCCATATCCGTTCTTCTTTGAAATCCCATGCACCAGCGCATTTTCAATTAACGGCTGTAAAATAAACTTGACCACTCTCAGGTTCTCTATCTCTTCCTGCACATTCAACTGAAAATGTACCCTGCCCCGAAAACGAATCTTTTCGATAAAAATATATTTTTCTGTATATTCCAGTTCCTTACCCAGCGAAATCACACTGCTCTCCGAAAGATGCAGTGACAATCTGAACATTTCCGACAACTGCTGTACCATCCTTGATGCCTCACCATTCTGTCCCATCTCGATCATCCAGCGTATGGAGTCCAGCGTATTATACAAAAAATGAGGATTCATTTCGCTTTGCAGGATCAGCAGATTGGCATCCCGCAATTTTAATTCATTCTTATAGTTGGTTTCATAAAGATAGTCCAGCCGCCTGGACATCTCATTAAAAGAATCCACCAGTTCCCGCACTTCACCACGGGCTTCCAGAGAGACCTGCTCCGGTGCGCCGCTGTCAGACTTTAAGAATTTCATATGACTGCTCAACTCCGCCAGCGGCACCGCAATATTCTTCCGGTAGATCACGGTATAAAGGCCCGCCGCAACCAAAAACAGGAAAATAAACAATATGATAACACCATATTTCATAATCCCATAGTACAATGTACGGTCATCCGCAATCGTCACCAGATATAATGTTCTGGTATTGATCCGCGTAAAAACTGCATATCGTTTTCCCTCCTGCTTGACAAACCTTGAGCCCTGATAAAACCTGTCCTCATTCTGTCGAAGTACTTCCACCATAAATTCATTCAGGCCGGGGTCCGTACTCATGACAACATTCTCCTCCGAAGCCTCAAACAGTGCATAAGAAAACTGCGCCCTCGCGTCATTGGCATACAGTTGACGCCGCAGCCTCTCTTCGTTGATAAGAATTTTGATAAACCCGATCTTTTCCTCTAAATGATTAACATTCCTCATCAGACGGCAGACTGCAAATCTGCCATTCTCTTCCTGCGTCCAAAACCAGGCCCCGTTAGAATCCAGCATCCGCTCCTTTTCCTCCTCGGTAAAAGAATAGTGGGCATAATTGGCATCCGTTGACAAAACGCGGCTTCCATCCAAAGATGTCACCAGAATATAGGCAATATAATTATTATTCAAATGATAGCCTTCCACCGAAGTTCTCGCAGCTGAATGCCGTCTTAAAAGCTCCTCGCCTTCCTCATCACAGGTCAGATATTCCCTGATCATGGTATTGCCAATCACGGAAACAGAAGTATCGGTTACACTGCTTACCGCATCCCGCATCGCCTTGGCTGCCATAAAAGCCGACATATCAACCGTATCATTATAACCGTCGTGCAGCGTTGCGATCAGGATCGAAGAGACAACCGTATACACAAGAATCATCGGAATAATGACTACCGCCACGATCAGAAAAAGAAATCGGTTAAAGATAGTGTCTCCTCTCATGTCCCTCCCCCTGGATTTCACTCTTGTATCCTTTATTACATTGCCTTGTAGAAAACCTGCGGGAACTCCGCCCGGATCTGCCCTGATCTGCCCCCGGAATCTCCGACCGGGATCCGACCGGGGCAGACCTTTTGGCTTCCGATGCCCGGAAACTGTCGCAGGATACTCTGTCCGGACAATTCCCTACTGCATCAGCCGCATAATATCATTGTACATAATAAATACCATCAGCACCATCAACACGACCAGCCCCGCGAAATGAACCATGCCTTCCTTCTCCGGAGACACCGGCTTGCCGCGTACCACTTCCACAAGCATGAACAGCAGCCTGCCCCCGTCCAGCGCCGGAAGCGGCAGCAGATTCAGGATACCCAGATTCACGGACAGCAATACCACGATCTCCAGCATCGTCAGTATCGCCGAGGCCATCCCGTAATTCTCCTCCGCATGTTCATAGCTCTCACCCACAAACTGGGCAATACCGATCGGGCCGGACACATCATCTTTCGTGACCCTGCCCCGCAGCAGCATCCCCAGACTCTTATAGGTGGTCTTCACATAATACTCCACCTCATAGAAGCCGTATTGGAACACCTGCAGCGGATTGCACTTCAAATATTCTCCGGCGCCGACAAGGCCCATATAATAACGCCCCGCCTGCTCATCATACCGCGGCTGTAAACTGGCTACGCCCTTCTCACCGTCCCGCTCATAGTGAACCTCCATCGCCTCTCCCTGGTTCAAAGAAGAGAGCACCGTGATCTCCCGGTAAAAATGAATCTTCTCATGATTGATCTGTGTGATTCTGTCTCCCGGCTGCAGCCCGGCCTCTTCGGCCGCCGAATCTTCGGACACCTGTCCGATCACCGGAAGATCAACACCGGAAAATGCCGTCAGCACCACCGCCACCACAAACGCCAGTATAAAATTGAAAAAAGGCCCCGCAAACACAGTGGCGATCCGTCTCCACACCCCCGCTTCCGGAAAGGCAATTCCCTGTGCATCCAGATCGAATCTCCCGTATCTTTGATCCGTCGTCTCCGAAGGCAGCGGCAGCGGTGCTTCCACGCCCGCTCTGCGGTGCATTCCTCCTGCCTCCTCCTTCTCTTCCCGGTCCAGGCCGTCCTCTCCGTCAAACATACAGGCGCCGCCTATGGGCAGCAGCTTCAGGGAATATTTGACGCCGCCCTTGATGAAGGAAAAGAGCGTCGGCCCCATGCCTACCGAGAACTCCACCACGCGGATTCCGTTCCTTCTGCCGATCAAAAAATGCCCCAGCTCATGGGAAATTACTACAATACTGAAAATAATAATGAATAAAATAATTGTCCTGATCAAATGACTACTCTCCAAACTTTTCCTTAATATATTCGTAGGTAGACGCTTCCGTCTCCAGAATCTGTTCTACCGTCGGATCTGCGATCACCTTATGCTGCTCCATGGAACGCTCGATCAGTTCCGGAATCTGCAGGAAAGTGATCTTCTTCTGCAGGAATAATGCCACTGCCTTTTCATTCGCCGCGTTAAATACGGTGGGCAGTGTTCCGCCCGCCTCCGCCGCCCGATACGCCAGCGCCAGTCCGCGGAAGGTCTCCGTATCCGGCTTCTCGAAAGTAAGCTGTCCCAGCTTGAAGAAATCTACCCTGCCGCTGTCCATGGGCCTCCTGTCCGGATAGAAGAGCGCATACTGGATCGGCAGCTTCATATCCGGCACGCCCAGCTGCGCCATGATCCCGCCGTCCACATACTCCACCGCAGAATGCAGGATACTCTGCGGATGCACCACCACCTGAATCTGGTCCAGTTCCACGTCAAACAGCCACTTCGCCTCCATCACTTCCAGCCCTTTATTGACAAGCGACGCGGAATCTATCGTAACCTTCTTGCCCATGGACCAGTTGGGATGCTTCAAAGCGTCTTCTACGGTCATTGTCGCAAGCTCCTGCCTCGTCTTTCCGCGAAAAGGGCCGCCGGAAGCCGTCAGCAGTATCTTACTGACACGGTTTCGATTCTCCCCGTGCATAGACTGGAAGATCGCGCTGTGTTCACTGTCCACCGGCAGGATGGACACACCCATTTTGGCCGCAAGGGGCATGATGATATGTCCGGCTGTCACCAGCGTCTCCTTATTGGCCAGTGCGATCGTCTTGCGATGCTCTATGGCTGCAATGGTCGGCCTGATACCAATCATGCCCACGATCGCCGTCACTAATACATCCGCCGCCTCACAGACCGCCACCTCCAGCAGGCCGTCCATCCCGCACACCACGCGCACCGGCAGATCAGAGAGCCGCGCCCGCAGATCCTGCGCAGCTTCCTGCGTCCACATCGCCGCCAGCGCAGGCTTAAACTCCCGCACCTGCTTTTCCATCAGATCTACATTCGTGCCCGCCGCCAGCGCCGCCACCTGCAAGTCATCCTCTTTCCTGACGATCTCCAGTGTCTGCGTTCCGATCGAGCCCGTTGACCCTAATATTGCTATCTTCTTCATTTGTCTTCCTTTCCTGTACACCCGGACGCCCTTTTGACATGCCCCGTTTCTTTCCTATGCGATCAGCATAAGTCCGATAAAAACAAGAGGCGCCGCGATAATGACACTGTCAAACCGGTCCATGATCCCCCCATGTCCCGGAATCAGCTTACCATAATCCTTGATATCATGATCTCTTTTGATTGCAGACGCCGCCAGATCCCCGATCATGGACACCACCGCGCCCGCTGCACCCAGCGCCGCCACCAGCAGCAGCGACAGCGATGCCTGCGAATACCTGTTTACCGCAAAATGCGTATAGAGCACGAACAGAAGCGCCGCACCCACAATACCGCCCACTGCGCCTTCCACCGACTTCTTGGGACTCAGCTTCGGCGTCATCTTATGCTTACCGAACAGCACTCCCACCGCATAGGCACAGGTATCGCTCCCCCAGGAACACAGAAAAACAAACCACACCAGATACTTTCCGTGTTCAAATCCTTCTCTGGTCAGATAAATAAAGGAGAGCATCACCGGCCCGTACAGCCAGGAAAACATCGACGCCATGATCTGCTGCGCCTTATACCGGGGAAAAGTGAACACATACATAAAAAGAAACACGATCATGGTAAGCACCACCGCGATCACAATGACCGGATATACCTTTGCCAGTACATCCGCCTGCTCCCCGCCGACATACAGTGTCATAAAAAGAAGGCCGTAATACAAAACCGTCATGACCATGCCCACAGCTTCCGGCGCATTCCCTTCCGTATGCACGCCGCATGCCCGGATCAGTTCCCTGTAGGCGATGAGAGATACCAGACACAAGACCGCCGCCAGAATGCCGTCCCCTGCCATGATCGTTGCCAACGCGATGATCACCAGCAGAACACCGCTCAACAATCTAGTACGAAACATATTACCGCCCCTTCCTATTCATCCTTGACCAGACCATACCGTCTGTCTCTCTTATTATATGCGATGATCGCTTTCTCTAATTCCTCCCGGGAAAAATCCGGCCACGCGACCGGCGTAAAATACAACTCCGTATAGGCGAGCTGCCACAGCAGGAAATTCGAGATCCGCTGTTCGTTGCACGTCCTGATCAGCAGATCCGGCTCCGGCAGGCCGACGGTATCCAGCGCACCGCTTAGCCGCTCCTCCGTAATGTCCTCTACGGACAGCTGTCCATTCACTGCCTCCTGTGCCAGAGTGCGGACCGCACGCACGATCTCGTCCCTGCCTCCGTAATTGATGGCAATCTGGAAATGCAGTCCCGTATTCTCCTTCGTCGCCTCTTCCAGCTGATCCATACGCTTTCTGATATCCTCATCCAGCCTCGTCTTATCTCCGATTATACGCACACACATGTTATTTTTGGCCGCAGTTTTCAGACAGGTCTTCATATAATTGCGCAAAAGCCCCATCAGGGCATCTACCTCGTCACGGGGCCGGCTCCAGTTTTCCGTGCTGAACGCATAGACCGTCAGATACTGTATCCCCATCCGGTAGGCTTCCTCACAGATCACCTCCACCGTCTTTGCCCCCTGTACATGTCCATAGTTTCTGGGCATCCCCCTGCGCTTTGCCCATCTTCCGTTCCCATCCAGAATGATCGCCACATGATTCGGAATCTTCATATCTTCTTCCATGATAATCCTCCTGATCTTTCACTCACATTAGGAAAAGGGACAACAGAATATACATCACATATATTCTGTAAGCCCCTCTCTATACGCTTCCCGTAATAAAAACACTGCTGCCAGTTACTATACAGTAAGTATCTCTTTAGACTTTTCTTCTACCAGCTTATCTATGTTCTTGATAAACTTGTCCGTCATTTTCTGTAATTTCTCTTCCAGTTCCTTGATCTCATCTTCTGAGACTTCCGTCTTCGCCAGCTTCTTGAACGCATCGTTGCCGTCACGTCTCGTGTTACGGATCGCAACCTTGCCTTCCTCGCCGCGCTTCTTGACATCCTTGACCAGATCCTTACGGCGTTCCTCAGTCAGCTCCGGAAATACAAGCCTGATCACCACACCGTCATTCGTCGGATTGATCCCGATATCAGAAGTCATGATCGCTTTCTCGATCACCTTGATCAGACTCTTCTCCCAGGGAGCAATCTGAATGATCCTCGGCTCCGGAACCGTCACATTACTCACCTGCTGAATCGGTGTGGGCGTCCCGTAATAATCTACCCTGACTTTATCGAGAACATGCGGATTCGCACGGCCTGCACGAATCGTAGCCAGATCACCCTCCAGGAAATCAAATGATTTCTGCATCTTCTCCTCATAGGGCTTTAGTCTCTCATCCATACTGTAATCCTCCAATTAACAATCTTCACCTTTTACTTTGACACGGTCACCTTCGTACCGTTGAACTTCCCCTTCACGGTATTTACAATACTGTTCTCTTCATTTAATGCAAAAACCCACATCGGCATTTTGTTCTCTCTTGCCATGATAGAAGCTGTCATATCCACTACCTGCAGGTTCTTCTCTATGACTTCGTCTATCGACACTTCCTCATACTTCCTGGCATTCGGATTACAGCGCGGATCACTGTCGTAGACACCGTCAACCGCTTTCGCCAGCAGGATCACATCTGCATCCACTTCCACGGCACGCAGTACAACGCCCGTGTCTGTTGAAAAATAAGGGTGACCCGTGCCGCCTGCAAAAAAGACTACCATGTTCTTGGAAAAATACTTGTTCGCCCTGTCCTTCGAAAAAAGTTTGGTAAAAGAACCGCACTCAAAAGGCGTCAGGACATTGGTCATCATACCGACAGAACGGAAGATCTCCGACACATAGATACAGTTCATGATCGTTGCAAGCATACCGATCTGATCCGCCTTCGTCCTGTCAATGCTGTCGCTGGAACGTCCGCGCCAGAAATTGCCGCCGCCGATCACGATACCGACCTGGATGCCTTCGTCCACCAGTTCCTTGACCTGCATGGCCACATCCCGTACCGTAGCCTCGTCAAAACCGGTCTTCTTATCACCCGCCAAAGCCTCACCACTCAATTTCAACAGTATACGCTGCATATGCTATTTTCTCCTGTCTTACTCTGTTTCCCACGCTGCCGTAAGTTATTATTTCCTCTTCTTGAATTCCTCGAAGAACGTAGAAGGATTGATATCTGCGTAGCACTGGGAACACAGACCTTCGATTACGGCGCCGTTATTGATCTGCACGGACTTGGACTTGATATTACCCATAACGATTGCTGTCGTATCCAGGATAACCGGACCATGTACATCAATATCGCCCTTCACCGCACCTGCGATCACCGCGCTGGATGCCGAAATATTACCGATCACAACAGAACTCTGTCCGATCTTAACACTGCCGTCACTGTTCACTTCACCGGCGATCTTAGCGCCTTCCGCATAGATCTCTGCCGCCTTGGAATTACCCTGGATCGTTCCTGTAATGTTCAGCTTACCGTAAATATCAAGATTACCGTTCACTGTACCGATCAGTTCCATGGAGCCCTGGGATACGATATCACCTGTTATAGTCATTCCTTCTGTTACTACCGCTGTCTCATCTACTGCCACACGATTAGCCGTCTGCATATCCATAGTATCCTCTTCCTCCCCCTCTGTCTGAGATAACATAGCATCTGTCACATCCATTGTTTCCATCTCACTTTCCGTCACTGTCTCTTCTACGGCCTCTTCCACATCAGCCGGCTCTTCATACTCTTCTGCCGGAAGCATCTCTTCCGCATCAGATTCCAATACATCCTCTTCCACCGGCATCTCCGGTTCCTCTTCCTGTATCTCTGCCTCAGCCTGTTCTACCACGCCGAGTATATCCTCTTCTACCTGTTCCTCTGTGAACTCTTCTGTCTCTTCCGACATCTCCTGCGGTGCCTCCACCTCATCCAGCCTGTCCAGCATACTGCTGATATCCAGAGAGCTGACCGTATCCTGTGCCTCTTCCATCACCGGTGTCTCCTGTACAAACTCTTCTTCCGGTAACACCTGTTCTGTCTCCAGACCATCCGTCATAGCCGCATCCAGCGTCTCCTCCGGCATCAATTCATTGACAGCCTGCGACAAATCCTCCTTTAAATCTGAGAAAAACCCCATTCCCACATCCTCCATTCTTTAGTCATTACTTATATGATGAATCGGTTCCGTATCATCATTGATCGGAACGATCTTCGTATCCTCCATGGCCTGAATCGTCTCAATCAGTTCAGGCAGCGCCTCCACCGTGGATTTCTTCTCGGAAGCATCATGCATCAATATGATGGCCTCCTTGAACTTCTGCAGCTGCGACGTACTGTTCCTGACAATACTGCCCGGACTGACATAGTCGCTCGAAGCATCTCCCGAAGAGACATTCCAGTCAAAATAAGAGATATCCTGTCCGTCGAGATAGGCGATCAGATCATGCATGTCCACCTTACTCACCTGGTTACTGCTCCCGCCCGGAAATCTGCAGTAACGGCACCAGACGCCCGTAGTATCATACAGAAATTCCTGCAGCCTGCTCAGATCGTCGCGGTAGCTCTCCACCGACTGATAGATCTCGTTATACTTATGGCTGTAAGAGTGCATCGCCAGCGTATGCCCCTCCTCCACGATCCTCTTGTATAACGGCTGATATTCTTCTTCCTCTTTCCCGACCACAAAAAAAGTCGCCTTCACATCGTACTCTGCAAGTATATCCAGAATCCTGCCGGTGTTGCTGCTTGGCCCGTCGTCAAAAGTCAGATACACTTTCCGGATGTTCTCATCCTCTGCCTCCGCCGCCTCCAAACCCCTGTCCACAGCCTTCCTTCTGGACTCGTCAACACCCGAAACCGTATAGGGTGATGTGCCTGCCGGTCTGTCTGCTTCGACTGCTGCGTCCGGCGCTCTGTCCATCTCCATATCAGCTGTTATTCCTGTTCTTGCCAGTACGTCCTCAGGCTCTCCCGTGATCATGTGAAGCCTGATCCCCAGAAAAATGGATACCGCCAGCGGAATCAATACAAGCAGCTTCTTCAATCGGCTGTTACGCCCGCCCCTTACCGATTCCCCTTCCTGATCAGTATCTGTCTGTGCCATTTTCATCCTTCCCTTATTCCATACTCCATTATACTATATCATATCCAACGAATTACGAAAAGAAAATTTTTAAAAAAGGGTCAGAAAAATTTATGCTTCCTGATACCATTTTGTCTGTTCTGTCCAAATATTATGAAAACAGCCCTGTAACTGCATCAGTTCATCAAAGGTCCCCATTTCCGCTATCCTGCCACTGTCCATCACAATAATCCTGTCTGCATTGCGCACCGCACCAAGCCTGTGTGTTACAAGAATGACTGTTTTTTCTTCCGCCAGCTCATGCAGTTTTCCATAAAGTTCCATCTCCTCCAGCGGATCGATCGCCGCAGTGGGCTCGTCAAAAAGCAGTACCCGGCGTTTCCTGTAACAGCTCCTTGCAAGGGCGATCCTTTGCCACTGGCCGCCTGACAACTCTCTTCCTCCAAATTCCTTTCCCAGAATCATTTGATCCGGCTTCGTGTCAAACAGAAGATCCGCCCATGCAAGCGCCTGGCCGATCCTCTCCGGATCCGGCTCCTTCAAGTCATGGTCCTGCCCCATCGTGTCACTCAGATACACATTTTCTGCCAGAGTCAGCCTGTACCGTCCATAATCCTGATATACGGCGCTGATCTGGTCAAAGATACTTCTCTCCCGCAGCATCATACGGTCTGTACCACCCAATTCCATGGTTCCTTCTGCAGGCAGCAGGAATCCTGATAACAATTTCGCCAGCGTCGTCTTTCCGGCGCCGTTTTCTCCGACAATGGCTATCCGCTCCCCTTTCTTTACCGTCAGGGAAATATCCTGTAACGCCGTCTTTGTGCTGTTCGGATATCTGTAGGAAACATGGGTTAGCCTTGCATATTCGCCGCTGTCTTGCGGTTCCCAGTCCCCGTCTCTGATCTCGAACTCCATCAATTCAAAAAAAGCCGCGGACATGATACCCGTCTGCATGATCTCACCTGCGTGATCAAACAGCTGCGTAAAGATACTCGTCAGGGATGCGAAACTTGTGAGGAGTACGGAGAAGCCGCCGATCGTGAGCTTCCCTCTTACCAGCAGAAAAGCCATCAAAAACAGGGCCGCACAGTGAAACAGGGCTTTTACTCCCGCAAAAACCAGCCCGCGCTTGCCCAGCTTCCGGATATGCTTCCTTTCTTTCCCGTCCAGTTCTCTGCATGCCGATAAATATTTATCCGCAATATAATCCCCCGCCCCATAATGCTGGATCTCCTTCTTCTGGTCACTGGCACAAAGCAGCCCGAACGCATACTTCTTTCTTCTGACCGGCTGTACGGTATCCTGCACAAAAGCCGCCTGATATTTTGCCGCCTGCAGCTTCTCCAGAACAACCGGAATGCTCACAAACACCACAAAAAGATACAGCACCGGATTCAGGCTGGTAAGGTATGTGCCCACCGATAAAAGATTTAAGACCAGAATCACCGACAGCACAGCCAGATTTGCCGTAAATACCAGAAACATGGAGGCATTTTTCGCATTTTGCACAATAGAATAATACCCGGCATTATCATAACACTCCAGAGAAATCTCCGCACTCTTTCTATAGATCCGCTCATCCAGTCCAAGGAAAACATCCCGAAAATACCCGAATTCCATATATTGTCTTGAAACCAGTTCAAACAGTTTCATGATCATATAGATCCCGATCATCATAAGGACCGGTCTTATATAGTAGCCAGGCGGGTGCCCACTGTCGTAAAGCGCTGCGCGGTCCACAGCCGTCTTTTGCAGGGACAGCATAAAAGCCGGCAAAACAGCCCCCGGCAGGGACAGCAGCAAATAGAACGCCATTCCAAAAGGCGCAATCGGAAGAACCAGTTTTAATGCCTTTGTAATATTGCCAACCTTCTTCATGCATACATCCCTTTCTGTGCCTCAAACATACGCCTGTACAGGCCGTCTTTCTTCTGCATCAGCTGTACATGACTACCCTGCTCCACAAAATGTCCGTCTGCCAGAACGCAGATCTCATCTGCACTGACACAGGCTCCCAGACGATGGGTGATAAAAATATTGGTCAAACTGCCTGCGCGTTTCTTCAGAAAAGCCGTGTATAGCCTTGATTCCGCCAGCGGATCCATCGCCGCAGTGGGTTCATCCCATATGTATATGCCGGCCTTCCGGTAAAGCATCCGCGCAATGGCCAGACGCTGCCACTGGCCTCCCGAGAGATTTACACCGCCCTCCGTGAGATTTCCCAGCGTGGTGTCATATGCATCCGGCAGGGATGCCGTCCATTCATCCAGCCCCGCCTCTTTCGCCGCCCGTTCCATTTGAGATTTTGCGGCGCCGTCCAAAGCGGACATTACGATATTCTCCCTGATCGTGTAATCATACCGGTTAAAATCCTGAAATACCGCGGCATAATAACGCTGCAGCTGTGAAAACGTCATCTCCTGAATATCCCTGCCGTCAATCGTGATTCTGCCGCTCTCCGGTTTATAAAAGCCCATCAGCAGCTTCACAAAAGTTGATTTGCCACATCCGTTTTCTCCCACCAGCGCATAATTTCTGCCTGCCTTAAATGTAAAATGCAGGCCGTTCAAAACCGGTCTGTCACTCCCGGCATAGCGGAAAACGATATTTTCTCCCCTGATCTCATGAAAAGTCACCGGCCGCTGCTTCGCCTGATCACCTTCCGTCTCATATTTTTCATTTGCTGTATGACTGTAAAACTGCTCCTCCAGTGCTTCCAATGCTGTGATATCCTTAAGACATGCCCGGTATTCCTGATAAGTCGGCAGATACTCACTGCCCACCGCCACAAAGAAGGCGCCAAGCCTTGTCAGGGCAGGAATAACCGCTATGTATAACCCGATATTGATCTCTCCTCTGCTCAGTGGCAGCAGAAAAACCAGATATGCAGAAGCGAAAAAAAGAAACGTGATAGTATCATAGAACCAGATGACCAGATTAGAAGCAAAAATTCTGCCCAGAAGTTTTCTGTTGGCCCGAATATTTTCTTCCTTATATATCTTCTGAATATAAGACGTATATCCAAACAGCTTTTTCTCCTGAGCAAGCCTTCTGTCAAACAAAATGCCCGACAAATAGTCTCCCCGCCTTCCAATCTCCTGTCTGGCATGATACAGCTTCACCCTGTTCTGGCCGATTATTCTGAAAACGATCACCATCAACCCCAAAAGCACCAGGATCACCACCAGAAAGTAAGGCACCCTTCCCGCAAGCAAAAACAGCACTCCCACTGTCTGTATCACCCCGCCCAATATTTCCAGTATCGCATACAATCCGTTTGCACAGCGCTTTTCCGGCGCATCCTGCAGCCGGCTAAGAAGTGCCTGATGCACTGCATTTTCCAGGGATACCAGCGAAATGCGCTCCGCCTTTCTGATGATCAGATGGTCCAATGATGCACGCAGCTGCAGCGCAATACTGCCCTTTAACCATTCCAAAAGAGGCACCCGGAAATACCGGAACGCATACATTCCCGCCAAAGCCGCAACATACCACAGCGACCGCTCCGGCTGATAGAATGCACTTGAAAATCCGTCCAGAAAACGCTGCAGAACGATCACTTCCAGCACCGTAAAAGCAGCCTGCAACAGCACCAAAATGCCGGCCGCCAGCGCTGCACATACTGCACTCTTTTTTTGAATAAGCAGGCTCCAGAGATTCTTTGAACAGTTCATTTCTACTCATATCATCCAATCCTGTCAGAATGCGATCGGATTTTCCTTTCTCCCGGGTTTCTTTGTTATTTCTGATCTTTTTCCTACTACAATGTATTTACTAATATTATAAGGGATTCCATGCAGTTGGGCAATCTGTATTCTCCCTG